>Ga0316613_10000440_pt1 | contig 34999 bp, 28 predicted proteins | sample OWC_soil_day10_C_2_FD_207647 | JGI IMG/M metagenome (GOLD analysis project Ga0316613, IMG submission 207647) | Wetland soil microbial communities from Old Woman Creek delta, Ohio, United States - OWC_soil_day10_CT_b | ecosystem: Environmental > Terrestrial > Soil > Wetlands | place: USA: Ohio...
TTCAAATCGGTAGAGGAAATTGCTACTGCTGTATTTGCCTTCATAAAAGAGATTAATCGTACTCCGATTAAGACCATTGATCGCCTTTGTATTTGATTTTCTCGTTATTTAGTGCGTTATATATAGCTAAAAATATAATTTAAATTATCATAAACGAAATGCTTGATGATATACGTCAAGCGTTTCATTTGCCGTCTTTTCCCAAGAAAACTTTTTCACTCTATCATATCCACGGCAGATTAAATCTTGTCTTAGCCCGCCATCTTCTAAACCCTTTTTTATTTCCTGATACATTTGCTGCATATCATAAGGATTAAACAATAAGGCTGCATCTCCTGCTACTTCTGGAATTGAAGAGGTATTAGACGTCACCACAGGAACGCCACATGACATGGCTTCTAAAACAGGCAGCCCAAATCCTTCATATAATGAAGGAAACACAAAAAGTTTTGCTAAAGAATATAAATTCACTAAATCTTCTTGACTCGGTGCCCCAACGAAATAAATATGAGGTACATTTTTTGTCTCGCTCTCTAAATCAATTTCATGCCATTTTCCTCCAATAACCACCAAATCATATTGCTCAGAAAATTTCTCTTTGTAAACGTCAATCAATCTTCGCACATTTTTTCTATATTCACTACCACCAATAGTAAGAATATACTTTCTTTTTACTCCCATTTTTTTCAACATTTCTTTTGCTGCTACTTCGTTTTTCAACTTTATAAATTCATTGCTACATCCTAAATAAATAACACTGATCTTTTTTTCATCTATATTAAAGTATTTTATCAATTCATTTTTTGAAAAAAAAGAATCAGTTATAATTTTTTCACTTCTAGAAATTGACGAATTAACCATCAATAAGTAATAGTACTTTTCTATCTTTGACCTCAAATACCTATCGGAATAAACATGTGGAATAATATCATGAATAGTAACTACCGCTTTGCAATTACACCAAAAAGGCAATCCGATATTTCTAGGATTATGTAAAATATCTATATCATTTTGTTTTAACCACATATTCATATTAATTTGATCATAAATAAGTCTCTTTACTCCACCAATACATTTCGAAATAAATCTTTCCCCAGAAAATGAAATATTATCATTAATCGGAAAAATTTTCGTAGTTGAATCAATTTGTGGAATCATATCAATGAGTTTAGTTGTATAAGTACCTATTCCACAATGTAATTTCGTTCTTGCATCTATTGCTATTCTTACTTTAATCCCCCCCACTTTAACGGCGCTAATTACTTTGCATTTTAATTAATTGTTTAATATTATATAAAACTTTATAAACAGGCAATGTTACTCTATTAGATTTTAAATATGAAACAAAACGCATATAAAATGTCTGCTCTAATAACACATATTTCAAGCATTGGCTTTCAAGGTTCTGTTTTTTATACACAATCTCATACAATGGTACCGTCATTTTAGATTTTTCTAATAAAAATTCATATGATTGCAACACACTTTGAGCAACTGCCACCCAAGAATATTTTTTTAATTTTTCCGTTCCTTTCTGTATTAAGTTATTTAAATCTGCCTCTGTTAAAGCATACAATAATCCTTTAGTAATGCTTTCCTTATCAAAAGGATTAACTGTAATAGCTGCATCTTCTGCAATTTCACCAAGACTAGAGTTATTAGATGTCAAAACCGGAATTTCACATTTCCAAGCCTCGACAATAGGTAATCCAAATCCTTCATACATAGATGGAAATACTGCTAAATGCGCGTTATTTAACAAACAGAGCATCTCTTCATCATTAATATATCCTGTTATAACTACCCGTTCCCTACAATTGTAAGTACTGGCTAGGTTCTTTAATTGGTTTTTCATCTCATCTCTCATCGAACAAACGATTACTAATTGATAATTATCCAGAACATTTTTAGGTAATAAGCCAAAAGCCTCGACTAATCTATGCAGATTTTTTCTAAAATCATCTGCCCCAACACAAATTAAGTATGGTGATACTATTGCAAATTTTTTATTAATTTTCTTTATCGTCTCAATTGAATAGTTAATTTTGTCAAAGCCTTCGTCTACCCCAGAATAAATTGTTTTTATACGATTTTTATCTGCTTTTAAATAAAAATTAGCATCTTCTTTAGCACTTTCAGAATCCGAAAAAATCATATCTGAAAAAAGATATTGCTCTAAGCACTTACAATATTTCCTCGGATATGTTCCTCCAGCTAAATAATGTTCTGCAAAAATTAATGGAATTAGATCATAAATTGTAGATATTAATTTTGTTTTTTTAAAAAAAGAAGACTCATATACATCAAATTGATCAACAACAGCAGTAATATGAAAAATATCAATATTATATTCTTCTATAATCTTCTTAGTAATTCTTTTAAAATATAACCTACTTTCTGGTGTTGCATCTTCTACCAGAAACTGTTTACTTCCAGAGTAAAAATTTAATTCTGTAACATTTTTTCCTCCGTCTAATCTATCCTTTGCAGATGTTTCTCCATAATGATTGATAATATAATAATTATTTTTTTTATCTAAAGAAAAAATATTGCGTAATAAATAGAAAGTGTATTTTCCAATGCCGCGAGTATTATGGGTAGAATATAGCGGTTGGACATCAATTGCAATATTCATATTTAATCCACCTTAATCGGCTTATTCTTATTCGAAAACCTTCCTGTTCTTGTAACAAACTCCGTAATATCTTGATAAAGAAATTTTTCACGTGCACAATCACTCAATTCGCTATAACTAAAATCCTGATCTTGTAATATATCTTTAATTTCAGCAATATTACATTCTAGTTTATTTGATAAAAGATATGACCCCTGCAAACCCAATGTATTCATAGGCTTTTTATTAGTTGTAGCTACCCTACACCCACATATCTGCGCTTCGATAATAGGAAATCCTAGGCCTTCATCAACCGAAGGAAATAACAATAGTTTACATTTTTTATAAAGTTCAACTAATCCCTCATTAGATATATATGGATAATAAACAATGTGTTTCACATCAATATTATTAAAAAATTGATTAAATTCTTCAATCTGACACCTTGGCATTCCAAAAATATATAATGTGTCCAGCTGCTCTTTTACACCATTGATTAATTCTGGCATTTTCTTAAGACCTTTTCGCAAATCAAAGGGAGCTGCCAATATCATTGCATTTTCTTTTTTTTCTTTGGTAAATCTAGCTTTACTTAATCCATAAGGAACAAATGGTTTAAAATAATTTATCTTATTTTTATTTATATGTGGGTAAAATTCTGTATATTGTTCTGCGATAATTGATGAAATAGCCATAATATCATCACAATATTTATTATAATAACTATAACCTCGATGATGAAAATTTCCTAATGAAAGATCCATATTAGGTTTAGTTAAAGAATATATACTTGCAATAAAATCATATACGATTCCTACAATACGATTTGCATTAATTTCAAATTGATTATCTATCGTCCATGGATTTGTAATAATAGCAATATCATATTTTTCTTCTTTTAAACTTTCCCCTACGAAACGAAGATATTTTTTTTCTTTCATTGCATTTTTATTATTTTGTTTAGTAAAATTGTCTAACTGATGAAAATTTATATATGGCAATTTAGATTGCTTATCATATTCCAAATATAAATCCTTTGTTTTTGGTATAATGTTATCAATATTGACTTTATACCATAAAGTAACATTGGGTAAATTCCCATGTACTAAATATTCTGTAATATGTCCGTTTTCTGCCAAAGCTTCTTTAATGGTTGAAAAATAATTACGTACTCCAAAATGATTCGATAAAAATCCTGGTTCAACAATAAATGCTACTTTTCCCAAAATCTTACCTCTTTTTCCAATTTAATGTATAATTATTCTCTTTAAGATTCTATATATCTTCCATTGTTTAAATCTAACTGATATATGTTTTGACATCAATTTTATTAAACTAAAATTAGTTTCGGTATCAATAAAATAACAACTTTCCAAAATATCCTTTTCATCACTATCTTTAATCCAACTTGCAAGATATCCTGATTTCACTAATAATGTATTCGCAGTTGATAAAAAATTAATCCTTGGTATAATTCCTTTTTCTATAGCAATTTGTGATATTTCAACATCTTCCATTTGATCCCACATAATAATATTATTAAACTTGATTTTTTTTGCGATATGGGTTTTAAAAATTAATAAGCCTCCATTAAGATATTGTGTATCATATAATTTAGAATAATCATCCACTTGAACTTGTCCCGAATATAACAATTTCTTTTTTGTAGCACTATAAGAAGGAAATTCATTTCCTTCCGTATCATATTGCTTTACCGTTAAAAAATCAAAATCATAACCATATTCTTCAAATCCTTCAAAAAACTTTTCTCCTAAAATATATCTATCATGTACTATCATTAAATTGGGATTCGTCGCGATTTTAATAATTTCATTTTTCTTTTTACAAATCTCTGCATATTTATCATCACGAAATAATTTAGTATCAATATATTTTATTTCATATTTATCATAAGCATTATTTTGAGGTCCAACTATTAAAATTTCATTTTCATATAATTTATCATACTCTCTTATTGATTTCAAAAAAGAAATTACATTATCAACTTTATCACCCATTGTTAGCATAGCAAACGACCATTTCTTAGCCGCATATAAATCTAAACATTCTCGAAAGATTTTAAATACAATTACCCCTGAATCTCGAATCTCTTCATATTCAACTTCACATTTAATACCAATCCTGCGACCTAAAAAACTTTTAACCATCGGAATTGATAATTTATCTGTATTTCTTATTTTTAAAACAAGATATCCTTCTTCTGCAAACAATCTAATTACTTCATCCAACACAATTTTCCAGCTGTTTCCTGAAAGATCATTTAATATCTTTTCAAAAATCCAAACTACACTAAATTTTTGATGCAAAGCTGCAGATACTCTAAAGTTAGTTGAATTGAATAAATCAATAGCTTCCATTCTTAATGGCATTTTTACACCTAGCCAGGCTTGTCTTCCCTCATGTTTCGCAAGTGTAAGTAAAAATTCGTTATTCATTATTTTTCTCCATGACCTAAAAAGTATTGTTTTTACTAAAATTATACTTTTGAAAGAACTCTAGTTCTTCTGGAGTACCTAAAACATGAACTTTTTCTTTGGAAATGTTTTGTATATATACATTCCCATCTTTCAAAATTAAATCATTATATAATGGCGCAATATATTGCTCACCAGCATCTAAGTTCTTATCTGAAGAATAACGTTGCTGATAAAGTTCAATATATAATTGTACTGTTTTAAAATAATATGCTCCAACTGTACAATTATCAGATATTCGTTCTTTTTCACGAACCTCAATCGCTCTTTCTTGAATATCAGTTTTTACAAAACTCCAATGATTTCCCTCTGCATTAAAACAAGGAATAAATCCATCGCCTTTAATTTCTTTATTATTCATGACATATGGTTCAATATACGTATCAATATTATAAATCAGCAATTCTTCATCCAAAATCCAATATTTTTGGGCTAACATTGCTGTTTCAGCTTGCCCTTTTGTTAAATAATTTATTTCAATCATTTTATATTGTTCTATCTCTAATTGCTTACATTTTTCTACGATAAAATCATGAGATTTATCTTCTTTACGAACAATAAAAATATATTCTGTTATATTTTTAAAACCTTTCAAACTAGAAATTGACCATTCAAATAAAGTTTTCCCATGTACCTCTAACATATATTTAGGCTCAATATATCCAGCCTTCTTAAAACGAGAACCTAATCCAGCCATCGTGATTACAGTAATCATTTTACCTTACTCCTAGATTTTCCGCATAATGTCTCAAGTTCATCAATATTATACTTCAAAAATTCATCTGGTCTGACAGACCGGTCATCTATATAAAATCCTTTATGTCCTGGCCAAGGTTTTCCATAAATAACCTCATCGTAAGGAATATTCCATTTGTCAAGCCATTTCAATAATATTTTAGCTGTATTTACATTTATTAATCCAATGTTTCCATTATATGAATTCATATTACGCGAAGTAAAAAATATAATTCTAGCTCCGTTAGCTTTATATTGGCGTAATTTCGTAATAATTTCTTGATTTGGCACTAGATCTTCGTATTTTTCATCCTTGCTTTTTACAGAACATATTGTCCCGTCAATATCAAATATGAGTGTTAATTTTTCATTCATTTACCGCACCTCATTTTATTGATTTTTCCAATAATATTATTCCTGTAGCAAGCATTGCATACTGCCTTTTTAATGAATCATTATGTAAAGGTATCATACTTAAAAAAAGCAAACTTTCAATCAGTTGTATTGCTTTATAATTAATAAGTTTTTCTTTAAAAACACGCATAAAGATTTCCAAAATACTATCTGTTCTATTAGATAATCTGAAATCAATACTTGTCCCATTGATATCAATCACAAACATATCTTCTATAATATAATCATATTTTCCCTCTAGACTATGTAAAAGCTTTGCTAAATCATAACGTTGATCCCCATAGATATCAAATTGTCCAAAATTTCCTCTAGGATCGATAACCCTTAAAAATCCATAGCTTCCTTCAACTAGAATATTAGAAAAACACAAATCTCCATGAATAATCGGAAAAGATTTATCAGTAAATGTAAGCAATTTTTCTTCAACTAACTCAGGCAGTATATTCATATATTCATTCAGCGATTTATAAGTAAAATTATTTATCGTAATTTTCTCTTTAAAAAACTTTTCAAAATTCGAATCATTCTTTAGTGATTCGAGTCTTTCCATTGTTTTTTTTATATAAATATCTTTCATTGCTTCTCTAATATAAGATTCATCAAACACTCTATATTTTTCCATATCTTGAATAGCAAAAAGTAATTTTTCAAAAATATTCTTCCATTTGTATTTTGGCATGTCACCATACAGAAGCACTTCATGCAAAGTATTATATCCATAATACTCCATAGAAATATAAGGATTAAAAAAATCTAAAGAATAACTATAAATTCTCGGTAAAAGATATTGCAAGTTTTGAGGTATTTTAATATACCACTTAATTTCATTTATTAATTTTTCTTTATTTTCACTACTTTTCTTTAAAATTCCCCTTTTTTCGTCAATAGTTACTGTATTAAAAGAACGTGCAGCAACCCCGGTCTTAGCCTGAAAGTAATTTTCGGTGTGTCCTACATCAAACCAATCTTTCGCTTCTAGAAATTTACATGGATTTTTTTTACTATATTCTTGCAAAGCACAATAAAAAGAATCCATTGTATTTATTTGTTCACAAGCTTTATTTAGCTCAGCAAATAATTCAGTAACTATTTTTATTTGAAAAACACCAACAAAAACTTTTTCAATAGTTCCTTTTAAAGAAAAGCTATCTTTTTTATCTGTTATGCTAATAAACTCCCCCAGATTTTCACAAAAAAAGCTCCACTCTTCACTGATTGCTTTCATTTGATAATATACAATATTATCGTCGTTATAGCATGGAGAATTAGAAATCAACGTATCAGCAAAATTAATATATAATGTTTCTATCTCACCACCATATGTATTTATGATGTTCTCAATACCAAATTTAATAGTATAGCCCAAATCGCGAATTTCATCTAATTCGATAAGATGAACATTTAATTTTTTAAAACTTAAATATTCTTTAATTGCATCTTTTTTTTGATAAACAACAACGCAAATTGCATCTACTATATTGCAATATTGTTTATATAAATGTTCGATCATTGCAACATCTTCTAATGGATAAAGCGCTGCTGGTATTTTTCCGATATAATTTTTTTGTCCATCTGCTACTAAAGTAGCACTTGGAATTAATAATATTTTCATATTTATCTCCATTTAAGTAAAATTATTAGGACAAATTTAAGATATTATTTTAATATGCACATTATCAGTTAATTGTTCTTTTTCTGTTAACAAAATTTGACTAAATTGCTGGTCGGATAGCACCGGGAGACTCGTTTTGTCCTACAGCTTAATCTCGCATAACATCTATAACTTATCTTGATATAATTTTTTTCAAAATACGTAAAGGCTCTGTCATTTTCCAGCTATTACTACTTTTTATTAATTGCAATTCATGTTCAATATGTTCTTTTTCATTACGTATTTCTTGTGTCATTTGTTCTTGTCTTCGTATTTCTTGTGTCATTTGTTCTTGTCTTCGTATTTCTTGTGTCATTTGTTCTTGTCTTCGTATTTCTTGTGTCATTTGTTCTTTTTCATTACGTATTTCTTGTGTCATTTGTTCTTGTCTTTTTTGAAGATTTAGCAGTTCTTGTTCACATGCTAATATAAGCTCACTATCTTTATTCTTTATCAATTCGTCGTATGCCCATCCACCAAAAAGACTTCTAAACAAATTCTTATGTGCAAAAGTATTTTGTTCTAATGAAAAAACTTGAAATTTTTCATATTCATTAGGTTCTAATAGATATTTCCAAAAATCAACCATTAAAATTTCTTGACCAATGGTCGCAACATACACATCACTTGCGACCATAGAACCACCTTTGCGCAATGCTGGCCCAATAAGAAATTCAACTTTTTTTCCAAAGTATTCACTTTCAACTCCTACTGAGCTACTCAAAGTAAGAATTGCTTTGATATTATCATTAGACAAAATGGAATACGTATTATAATTAGCAATTGTGCTACATCCTAGAGAATGTGAAAACTCTTCTAAAAAAGTGTTTGAATTTGAATACGGATGAGGAATAATCAAAACATTTTCATATTGTGAACATTTTTTTTCGATAGTTTCCATATAATCTTTAAAAGTAACAAATTGCTTATTCTTAAGTAATGAAGAATCCCCTTCAGTCTGTCCAATAATTGCAATTGTATTTGGTTTTATTAGTATTTGTTGTTGTGCATTTTGTCTAATACACAAAGTCCTTATAGTATCAACATGATGTTCTATATTCTCATAAGAATAATTCCATTTATTTAATCTTTTTCCAATATTTTCATCATTTGTCGTGAAACACCAAAGAAGATCTGGTAAAAAGCGAACAGGATGAATAAACAGATTTATATATCTTACTTTTTCCGCTGAGAAAATTCTACACACAGATGGTGGCATTTCAAATCCTATAATTACATCATTTCCAAACAAACAATCATTTAAATCTTCACGGTTTATTTCACTATTTTCTTCCTGAAAAGAACTCCATAGATTATTTTCCACTACACGACCATGGGCAAATAAATCATCTCGATTTAAAATAGGCGGAAACAGATATTGTATTTCTACATTATTCATTTTATTTAATGGAATTTTAATTATTTGCAATAGAAATTTTATTACATCCACGTTGAAAATGTCACTTTCGGAGAATCTAATAAAATTGCCAGTTAATCCGATTTTCATACAAAATTCCTTTCAGAGCAACCTTGAGTTACTATTTTTACTTCAGATGAATTAACATACATTATTCCTCCTGTATACTTTACATTAGGATATTCAGATGTTGGAACAACTTCTATCACTTCAACCGCAAAACATCTATCATAATAACAATTTCCTAAAACCTCCACTTTAACACCTGTTGAAAAAACATATTCGCCGGGCATCAAAGGTACATCAACTTCAACTGAATATGTAAAAACTTCCCCTTTTTTCATTTCAGGAAGATAAACCTCATAAAGATTAGAATTAGACGCAAAAATATCTATACCTATCTTATCCCTACATAAAAGTCCTATAGCCGCACCAGCTGGAATATTTTCATTAACCTTATAAGATGACACTATTTTAAATTTACTCATCATCGGAATGCTTTTTACTTTTTTGCCTCTTTGATCATAAAAGTCTAAAGCAGTTAACCTTAATGCCCCATTGCCTGACCGTTCGACAATTCTGCTATTAAGCAATTCATCAATTCTAAAAAGTTGATCATCTTTTTTATCAACCAAATTATTTAAGACTATCTCATTATTTGATTCCATAGCTTCCTCTACAGGTTTTTCTGTTAAATCATTTTGGTATTTACTACATACTTCTTCTGCTTCCCCAATGCAAATAATTCTGCCTTGCTTTATATAGATTGCTGTACTACATAATGTCTTTACCGACTGTAATGCATGTGATACATACAAAATTGTTGTTCCATTTTCCTTCATTTTTTTCATCTGATTTAAGCATTTCTGTTGAAAGAAAATATCTCCTACTGCTAAAGCTTCATCAACAATTAATATATCAGGAACAACGCTAATATTTACAGAAAAAGCCAAGCGGGCAAACATACCACTCGAATACATTTTTACTTGTTGATATGCAAAATCTCCAATGTCTGCAAAAGATAAAATTGTATCCATTTTCGCATCCATTTCTTCCTTGCTAAAGCCCATTATAGTTCCGACTAAATATATATTTTCAATACCTGTAAACTCTGGATTAAATCCAGCACCCAATTCCAATAACGCTGCGATTTTCCCTCTAATATAAACTTGACCACTAGATGGTGTAAGTACACCTGTGATAATTTTCAACAAAGTAGATTTTCCTGCCCCATTTTGGCCGATAATTCCTATCATTTCACCCCTATTGATACTTAATGAAACATCATTTAATGCATAAAAATCTCTGCTATAACGTTTTCCAAATGGATGAAGTGCTTCTTTCAACCGATCAATACAATTATTGTAAATCTTGTATTTTTTTATTAAATTTTCAATTCGAATAGCCACATCATTATTCATAGAAACTTTCTCCCATAGATCTTAATTTTAAAAAAAATACAAATTTCGGCTTTTTTTATAAATATATATATTGACTTGACCTTCTTTGTTTTCATTTAGAATCATATCTCGACTATCTAGCAATTCCGCTTGAATACCATTTCTAAATACATAAACATTTTGTCCATACATTTTAATCAATTTCAATTTGCTTTGCATCATATTTTTCACTTCAGCATCTGTATAATGCTTATAATGAAAAGGATGTTTATTCAATTTTAATGAATGCACGTTTTCATTTGGAATAGAAAAAAACAAATATCCACCAAGCTTTAATGAGTGAATCAACTGATTCATCATTTCTTCACCTTCAATAACATGCTCTAATGATTCAAAACAAACAATAAAATCAAAAGTCTCTTTCGGTAAACAAAATGGAAATAATTTGCATGAAAACAGAATATTTTTTGATGAATAGTACTTATTCGCACATTCAATTGCTTCTTGCGAAGCATCAATCCCAATAATATTGCAATCCGATAATTGATTTGCCATAAAGTGACTACCATATCCATTTCCACAAAAACAATCTAATCCTACATAATGCTTTTTTTCTTTTAGGAATTCAATGGCTAACTGATAACGCACCCTATGGTCAAATCTTATTTCGTCTAAAGTCTTTCCAACTTGTCTTTCTCCACTATTTAAAGAAAAATCTTTCATAAAAATGCACTCCTATTTTCAACAACTATTTTAAATTTTTCTCATCATAATACATCGGCAAAATGTGGACGCAATTTTTTAAATAAGAATACGCCGAAAAGCATAATCAAAATTGTAACACACCAAAAACCTGCAGTAGTATAGCCAACTTCCCAAAACCATTTTTGATAAATAAAACAATTTCGATACCCTTCTACAATGTAAAATAGAGGATTACATTTTATAATCCACTGATATTGCGCTGGTATCATACTATAATTCCAAAATATCGGCGTTGCCCAGAAACCGAACTGTAAAATCATCGCCACAATCTGTCCAACATCCTTAAGAAATATAATAAGAGTAGAAGTAATTAATGATAGCCCAAAAATCAAACAACATAGAGCAAATAAATAATATAAAACCTGCAAATTATATATCGTCGGCATATATCCATAAATAGCAAACATAATAAATAAAACACAAATAAAAAATACATGAACAACCAGTGTTGATAATATTTGTACTATCGGCAATAAACTTACACGAAAAACTATTTTTTTTACAAGATAGCTGTTTGCCATAATAGAATTCGTTGCACTATTCAATGTCTCACTAAAGAAAAACCACGGAAACATCCCACAAACAAGCCAAAGAATAAATGGGAAATTTCCTACGGGCATAGATTTAAATCCAACCTGAAATACAAACCAAAAAATAAGTACTGTAATTGTGGGTTGTATAAAAGCCCATAAGATACCTAAGTATGATCCCAAATATCTTTCTTTAAAATCTTTTTTTGTGAGTTCCCATAATAATCTTCGGCTATTAATAATATCTATAACGAAAGATATCAAAAGTTTAATATATCTCATCTATCTAGTCCTTCTATTTCTTTATTTCTTCCCAATATATCTTTTTACCATCTTGCCATGTTGGCATTATACTGAATCCAGTTTTTTTCAAGGCCAGTTGCTCATTGATTTCATTGCATGTCTTTAGTCGGGTGTTTAGAGATTTTAATATAGTTCACTTTCTTTTAAAGCTTGCTAGCCTAAATATTTCTTAGTGCAAACTTCATCCAGGAACATATGCCGTCTTTCGTAGCACAATAAGTTTCATGCTTTCTGTCGCGACCATACCGCACAGAAGAAATGCTAAATCCATTGTTTACATCTGCGAACTGTTTTATTGATAATGTGTTCTAATAAGCCCCATTCCTACTAATTACAACTTTTATAGTTTTCATCAATAAAACTATATCTAACCACAACGACCAATTTCGCACATACCAACAATCCAAATTGAGTCGCCCCTCAAAATCAATCTCATTTCTACCGCTTACTTGCCAAAGGCCTGTTATTCCGGGAGTGGCCATAAGTATCGTATCCCGGTAAATGCCCATTCGTTCTTCCTCAGATTCTAGATACGGTCGTGGGCCAACCAGGCTCATTTCGCCTTTTATTACATTGATGATTTGCGGCAGCTCGTCCAAACTATATTTGCGAAGCCATTTACCCACACGGGTTACACGGGGGTCATAGGTTTTCAATTTAGCGTAACATTCCCATTCTTGTTTTGCCTCTGAACATAAACTTAAATATGATTGCAGAATCTGGTCACCGTCTTGACGCATAGTTCTAAATTTGTAGCAGGTAAATAACTCGCCATTTCTCCCTATTCTTTTTCCTAAATAGAACGGGCTTCCACTAGAATCATATTTTATCACTATGGCAATAACCAACATAATAGGCACTAATAACAAACATAAAAAAGTCCCTATTACTCGTTCGAATAGTTGCTTTAAAAAACGATTGCCGAAAACCGACAGGTTGTTGCGCACTTTCAATAATACCGTTTTCTCATGAAACAAAGTTTCCAATTCCATACTTCCCACCGGCAGACCAAATAAGTCAGGTACGATTGTAATATTATCTGTCTGTGGTTGCAGCCGATAGACTAAATGAACTAGTTGACTGCGTTTCAGCCCGGGCGCGGCAATAATTACGTTTTTCACTTGCTCCCGACATATAATTTTCTCAGCTTGATCAAAATGTCCGAGCATACGATACTTACTGCGAGCCATTCTTTGGTTAGGTTTATCTTCAATAAAACCGACAACATTATAACCTGAACTCATATTATTTGCAAATGAACTCAATAGTAGTTCTGCAGTCTTTCCAGCGCCAATAATAATCACCGGTTCTTTGAAAATATCGACTGCTAGAATAATTCGTTTTAACGCATGGCGTCCTATTAATAGATATATAAATGAAAATATCCATGTGAAAAATATAAACAACCGTGATATTTGGTGGGCAGAGCCATTAAAATAAAGAATGACTACAATCAGTAGTGTGGCATACACACTCGCTTTGAATAATTGTTCAGCCTGTTGCCAAAAATATAGCTTTCTGATGTGAAATCGATCAAAGTGCAGGAAAAAAAGAAAAGCCGCTGGTATCATAAAGTAAGAGTAGAATAGAGGCACTTCTATAAAGTCCGGGTAAAAAAACGGGAGAATATCGACACGGGTGATATATGCAGTCCATACCCCAGCAAGTACGGCAACATAATCTATCAGAATAAGCGCCATAGACACGACAAAAGACCGCATAACTTCCCAATATGCCCCCTGTTTTATTACCACGTCGTTTTGTTGTATTATTTCAAGCTTTTCATTTGACATGTTCCTACTCCTAAAACGTATGATTATACAAAAAACTATTCCTGAAGTATAGTACTCTACTTCTAGCACAATACTTTTCTAATATTCTACTTTGACTTACACTTTCCTGCAAAAACCTCATAGATGCCTATTTAAACTTGTTCTCAGGGTCTTATAATTCTACACTTTCTTTCAAAAGCCTTCTTGTTTTTTCTGGTAATAGCTTCATAAGCTTTTGCATTTCATAGGCAGTTATGGTATTTAACATTATTTATATCGTAGCATAATGTTAAAACTATAAAGTGAGACTAAGCTTCAGTTGTGGTTTTTATCCCTGTGAAACGCAGTCTCCTTTTATTACAAAATTAGACTTATTATCCACCAGCTATCACGAATATGTCTATTGATTATCATCGTTATTTTGTGCCTGATAGAGAGTCAAAACCAAGTGTAAATTAAATATGGTTGTTTATGTTTCAATACAATGTTAACATTTAGTTAGTAAGCTGGATTATAGCACATGGATGGAGGTATGCTTGACGAAATGGTAATAAGCAACCAAAGGCATACTGGCAATTGCTTCGGTATCACTTCTTTTGCGTGCTTGCCTCGGCACATCAATTGCTTATACCAAATTTTGATATATTTCTCGATCAAAACAATTGATTGTCTTTTTGTCTATTTATCTGTTTATCTGTTGAAGTTTTAGCATAGTTATGATAGATTATGCTAAAATGGCTTGAAGAGTCCACGCCATAGATGTGACATGGTTGTTATGAGTATGGAAACCTTTAAACTAAACTAATTGTGTCAAATAATAGATACTTTTGCACTGAAAAAAACTGAAGCAAACATTATTAACCCTGAACAAGCAATATGGAGAACATTAAATAGTAGGGAGAAAAAAATGTTACCTAAAGATAGCGATTTTCAAGAAAAATACCAAAAATTCATGATGGAAAGAAAAAAATTTAACAGAAAGGAATTCTGGAAAAAAAGAATTAGAAAGTTGCTAATAATATATTTGAGGAAAATTAAAATTTTCAATAAACTATTGAGTCCAACAACATTTGAATTTGGCGAAATTACGAATCAAAGTAATTATTTTTCAAATGACAGAATTGCAATCTATACTTCAATTTTTGGAGAATATGATAACGTTATTGAACCCGAATGCGTTCCGGATAACTGCGATTTCTACATCATAACTGATAAGAGTATAAAAAAAGGAAGTGTTTGGAGACCACTTCTTGTTAATTTAAAAGATTATGATTTAGAAGATAAAACTAATGTTATAAAGAACAGGTTTTTCAAAATGTTTGCTGATAAACTTTTTTCAAAGTATAAATACTCTATATACGTGGATGGCAATATCAAAATTTTTACAGATTTAACGGAATTTATCCATGATATGAATAGATATGGAATTAAAATGCACAATCATTATAGGCGAAATTGTGTATATAAAGAAATAGATCAATGTTTACTGTTGGGTAAAGATACTAGCTCGAATTTAATTGCTCATCGAGAGCACTTAGTCAGTGAAAGACTGCCTAAAGAGTACGGTATGTTAGAAGCCCCAGTTATTGTAAGGGAGCATCACAATCCGTCTTGTATTAAATTGATGAATGAGTGGTGGTATGAGTTTTCGAAATACTCCAAACGGGACCAAATATCTTTACCCTATGTTTTATGGAAAAATAATATTAAAGTTTGTGAGATTGCTCTGCTAGGTAATGATATAAATTCGAATTATGCTATTAAAAAAATGAAGCATAATAATCAGGACTAATTTGGAGCAACTATACATGCTTTCGTGGTCCCGAGAGCGTACACGAAGTGGAGGGGAATTTTTGAGAATATTGATTATTGGAAAGGACTATTTTCATTATCTGAGTTCACTGGTCAATGCTTGCAAGACGTTAGGGCATGAGGTTCTTAAACTAAATTTAACAGAATTCAAAAAAGAGAAAGGTAGTTATTGGCAAGCGAGGTTGGCTAAGCTGGGGATTAAAGATCTAGAGGTAAAGTATTACCAAAAGATGAATCTACAGTTTATTGAAATAACCAAAGCATTTAACCCAGACATTTGTATAATGATTAATGGCACGAATATTATGCAAGATTTTTTAGCCTATTTAAAAGTAAATAAAATTGCAACAAGACTATTTATGATCGATAGTATTCAAAGTAATGTCTTCCGGCCTTTTCTGGAAAATTTAGCATACTATGATAAGATTTTTTCTTATGAACCATCCGATCTGGAGTTTTTAGCAGATAAACATAACGAAGCCAACTATTTATTTGTGGGGTATGATAGTTCTATTTTTTATCCTTTGCAGAAAATAAAGCAGCAAGAATACGATATTTGTTTTATTGGTGCATTGTATCCTTTTCGGTTGGAACTATTAGAACGGGTTGCGAGTTATGCGTATCATAATAATAGAAAAATGATTGTTCAGACAACGAGCCGTTATCCGAAGAAAGATATTTGGCATGCACCCAGAAATTTTATTCGTGATATAAAATTTAAAGTTAAGTATGCATACTTGGATAAATATCTAGTAGATGCCCCGCTATACAACGAGAAATTATCCGAATTCTATCAGAAAAGTAAAATATGTATAAATATGCACGCCGGACAAAATAATAACTTGCATACTGGGCCAAATCCCAGAACCTTTGAAATTCTCGGCTGCCGAGCTTTTCAGTTAATTGATGCGGGACATCTGGATTATCTTCATTTGGAGAATGGACGGCATCTGGTGGAATATCAAGATGCAGAACAGCTGTGCGAAAGTATTGATTATTATTTAGATCATGCAGAAGAACGCAGAAAAATTGCGTTAGCAGGCTATGAATGCGCTAGAGAAAAATATATAATGGAACAGTGTGCAAGGAAATTGCTAGAGTAGCAGGATTAGAGTCAGCTAACTTAAAGTCAAGAACAATATATAAAAACTTCCAAGTTGAGGACGCAGGAGGTGTATCCCTGAATTTGTGTAAACTCCCAATGGTATAAAAAAAGTAATATTTTTAAAGGGGCAAAGCAGTCAGATGGGCTGGTTGCCCCTTTGTTTGCATTATACGGAAAACTGCCTAGCTGTCAAGCTAATCCAGGCGATCAGCAAAGAATGTTTCCATTTGGGAATAGATTTCTTCTATTTTCTACCAACCGAGTAATACTCAACTCCCGCTTGCTTCATATCATCAATGCCGTAAATATTCCTGCCATCATAAACCAAAGGCGTCCTCATAAGCTTCTTATAATCCTCCGGCTTCACAGCTCTTACCTCGTTCCACTCGGTAAAAATAAAACAGACATTAGCAGCGGTTAACGCTTCCTCAATCTTTTCAATATATTTTATACTTCCCCTGCCGTTTTTTCCCTCGGGATACTTTCTTTTAAAATTATCCACACCAACAGGGTCATACGCATAAATATCAGCACCCTGCGCCAATAATAATGGCACATTTTCAAGCGACGGTGCTTCACGTAAATCATCTGTCCCAGGTTTAAATGTAAGTCCAAGAACAGCTACCTTGAGACCATTAAAGGTAATTAGCCGTTTACTTGCTTTCTTATACAATAAAGTCTTCTGATCAGTATTCACATCAATGGCAGCCTTGACGGTCTTAAGTTCATAGCCATTCTGTTTTGCCAGATACTCAAGTGCTTTAGTATCTTTAGGAAAACATGAGCCGCCATAACCAATACCGGCATTTAGAAACTTACAGCCAATACGCTCATCAAAGCTCATGCCTTTAGCCACATCCTGAATATCGGCACCTACCAATTCGCAGAGATTGGCGATATCGTTCATATAAGAAATCTTCAGGGCCAGGAAATCATTAGAAGCATACTTAATCATCTCTGCTGATCTCCTGTTTACGGATACTATCGGAAGCTGGAACGGTTCATAGATCTTCAGCAGCAGTTCTTCTGCCCATTTACTTTCTGTTCCGATAATGATTCTTGCCGCCTGCAAGGTATCGTGCACTGCTGTACCTTGCGCCAAGAACTCAGGGTTGGAGGCTACTTCTACCTTTACGTCATTGACCAAGAAATCTTTGATAAACTGCTCAACTTTGTCATTCGTGCCGACAGGGACTGTAGATTTTACTACAACGAGGCAATCCTTTTCTATGGTTTCCGCTATCTGCCGTGCTACAGTTGCTATGTAGGAAAGGTTGGCAGATCCGTCTGGTTGTTCCGGAGTACCAACCCCAATAAAGATTGCGTCCGCGTCTTTATAGGCTGAAACATAGTTGGTAGTGTAATCTAAGCTTCCTGCAGCATAATTCTTTTGCATCAGCTCTTCAAGACCCGCCTCATAAATGGGCGAGTTCCCTTGTTTCATTATATTTACTTTTTTCTCGTCGATATCTACACAGGTTACTTGATGGCCTACCTCGGCGAAACACACGCCCGCAACTAAGCCGACATAGCCTGTTCCTGCTACTGCAATTTTATACATATAGACCTTCCTTTGCTTATTTATACCGTTGCTCTCACCCTATTATGTCATTATAATATACTGGCCATTACACTTTGAAAAACAACCTCTGGCTCTATTATCTCCAAACACACCTCATTGTGGGGACAGCTTCTTTTCCAGCAGCCTTGACATGGCCTATCAACCCTCAATACTCGGTGCTTAGCCCCATAAGGCCCATTACGCAAAGGATCAGTAGCACCAAATAATGCTACTACTGTAGTATTGACGGCAACCGCCAGGTGCATCGGACCAGTATCGCCGCCGACTAAGCAGCTAGCTTGTTTAATAACATGAGCTAGCTGTTTTAAACTGGTTTTGCCGGTAAGATTAACCGGCGGGATGGTCGTTAATGCGGTGATATCTTCAGCTAGGCGTTTATCACCTTTTCCGCCGATAAGTACCGGAATAATATTAACTTGATACAGCTTGTCTGCTAACTTAGCGAAGTGTTTTACCGGCCAACATTTAGTGGCCCAGTTAGTCCCCGGAGCCAATACGACATACCGGTTATTCCCGCCTAAACCAGCTTGTGCGGCGATTCCTTCAGCTGCTTCTGCTTCTTTTGCTGTAATATGAATTGGGAAATTTATTGGCTGTGTTATTTCACAACCGAGCGCTCTAGCAACATCAAGATATCGGTCAACAACATGTCCGTCCTTGTTCGCCCCAAGTACAGGCTGACTTACCAGATGACTAAATTCACGCATATTACAATAACCCAACCGCATAGGAGCGCCACTTAGGAAGACAATAGCTGCACTTTTAAACAAACCTTGCAAATCAAGCGCCATGTCTATTTTTTTGTCTTTTAGATGTTTCGCCAACTCCCGTCCATGCGTAAGTAAACCGCTAAAAGATTTAAACATGGGTTTATCAAAAATGATAATATCATCAATATAAGGATTATTGGTTAATAAATCATACGCTGGCTTCTCCACCACCCAGGTTATTTTAGCCTCTGGAAAGTGCCGCTTTAAGATTGGTGCCACAGGCAACGCATGAATTACATCACCGATGGCACTCAGTTTGACGATGAGAATGTTTTGGTATTTATCGGACATAATGTACCTCGCAAATAATGGGTGACTATCATTAGTTTCGATCTTCGCGGACTGCTGCTAACCTCTACCCAGTACGTCTTGATATATCTTTTTGGTATTTGCTGCCATATTCACAATAGTATACTTATGTACAGCATTACTGCCATTTTCCCTAAGTTTGCCATCAAACTTGCTGTCAGTCAATATCCTAATAACAGCCTGGGCTAACCTTGCCGAATCGTCAGGAGGAAAAAGAAGGCCTGTTTCGCCGTCAACAATAATTTCCGCGGTTCCTCCGCTATTAGCCCCTACAATGGTTGCACCGGCGGCCATAGCTTCCAGCGTCACTAACCCAAAAGGTTCATTCCGGGATGCCATTACGAAAACATCCAGGTCTTTCATTATTTCCGGGACATTGTTGCGCTCCCCCAAAAAGAGTACATCGCTGTTCATTTGTTGTAATTGCACACTATCTCCGCTGCCAACAACAATAAAAACCGTGTCAGGACACTCAGTCAGTATCTGCGGAATGCTTTGGAGAAGAGTCCTATGTCCTTTACTGGGATGAACTTTGCCGACCATACCGACGATTTTAGTTGTTGCAGCCAGATCCAATTCCTGCCGCAGCGTCCCAGCAGGCGCAGCAGCGAACTCTTCTGTGTCTATGCCGTTATAAACCACGGCTATTTTTTCTGGGGGGATAAGGGTAATCGCATTTTTCACAGTTTCTGATACGGCAAGCACCTGATCCACTTTTTTATATAACCACCGATGTAGTATAGTATTTTTAAGAGGGCCCAATATATGCCGAGTTATTACTACTTTTAATTTGGGATTAAAAAATTTCGCCAGGCCTGCCAGCCAATAGTCACGCCCATTATGCGCATGGATAATATCAATCGAGTTTTTGCGGCAATAGTCCGCAAGCATCCAAGCACTCTTGAAATCGATAGTATTCTTAAGCGGTAAGTTAAAAACCGGAATGTTGGCATCCTTCGCTTTTTGATCAATAGGACTGCCGCTTCGGCACGCTAAAACAGTACTTACTCCTATCGATATTAATTGCTGGCAAAGCAAAAACACATGTACTTCACCACCACGCCAAATTTTCATGGAGTTTATTTGCATCACCTTAATCGGGGTAGCCTGCACCACATTGCGCCTCCTGTGCATTGATATATTTTAGAAACTTTACAGCTTCACTTCCTTTCTTTTCGGCAAGATTTTTACACTAACGAGAGAAAGTCCCAATGTGAACCAATATGCTTGCATTGCTGGACGATAGCCAAAAGTATAATCCACTAATCCGTTTAGCAGTAAATTACAGGTACTTATTAGAACAGCTATTGCTAACGGATTTTTACGATAGCGGATTAATTGATATATTATACAAGTAAATAAGACCACATAAGCGATCAATCCAATTACACCTGTTACCGCTAAAAAGTTCAAAAAATTATTATGGGCATGCTGTGCAGTTACTTCTTTGTGCAGAGGTGAAATATACTTCACCTCTTGTGCCTTAAAACTACTTAATCCCACTCCCGTGATTGGATAATCTCTCCACATCGCCACAGCACTTTCCCAAATTAAGACTCTTTCGCTATTAGATACAAATTGAGGGTCAAATAGTGTGTCAACCCGACTGCGAACTTGATCTACATGCAAAAGAGATACTACCAAAAGCAAGAATATCAGGCATAAGACTGCCCCTATTTTTTTGTTGTATTTTATCTTCATCATCGCATAAGCAATAAACGTAATCCCAACCGCAAGCCAGGCTCCCCTGGTTCCAGTTAAAATAAGTGCCATAATGGCAAAGATAAGTATGATACTGGTTACTATTCTACCATTCCGTGGTAAAATATCCCTCTCAAATGTCGCAATATATAGCAGTGGAATATAGATATCTAGAAACAGCGCCAGACGGTTTGGATGGCTAAAAAAAGCTGTAACGCGGACTGTGTCGCCGTCCAGCCCTTGGTAAATCCCATAAACAGCCGCAACTCCAATGGAAATTGCCAACAAAGTTACGACAACAACCATTTGCCGCCGATTATTCACAAATGCGTACGATATTAAAAACGGCCACATAATTTCGAAAAATGTATAGGTCTCATGATAGTCTTTTGACCAATTTGGCGCAAACGAGCTGGCCAGAAATAAGCCGATAAAGAATGTTAAAATACCGATTTTCAGGATAGAATCTAGCTTGATTCCAATTTTGCAATTGTAGTAGCGAAGAAATACTAAAATAATAACTAAGTAAGAACAAACACGCATAATGTTTGGAGCTATAACACTTGCCAGAGCTGCAAGTCCAGCTAAATAATATCCGTAGCGGTTGAATTTTTCTTCATTGTTTAAACAAAGCATCTAGTCGGTTCCCTCGCTTTCGCCCATTGACTAATAGCCGCTGGCGGTACATTATGTTTGTTTGAATCTTGTATTTAAAAATTGCATCATTCTAAAAAGAAATTCATCCCCAAAAACGTATTTTAATTACTTTGATTCTTGCGGTGCCATGCATTTTTTAGTTTGAATAGCACTGAGGGGCCGACAACTAAAAAAAACGGGCCAGTTTCCAGCCTTTTTCCTGTCGCGAACTTACGATTTGATACTTCAACTTATCAATAAATTTTAACTGCTGGGGGTTCAGGCAAGCAAGACACTTGTTGCATTCTTCACTTTTTAGCAGTTGCCGTGCTTCCTCATAATAGTTATTTTTTATCATCCGCCAGATAAATTTATACAGTTTGTAGGCGATTCGTTCATGTAAAGCCTGACTTAACTGCTGACAATCATAGTATTGAGGCAGATGCTGGAGTACATAGTCAGCAGCCCGCTTAAAACCGTACCATGCGTGAATATGCTTTTTCCAATTCCACTTGGCGGTTACAGCCGATCCGCTGCGAATCCGATAAATCATCAATTCCTGTGGAACAGCTTTGATTTTAACCCAAGCAACAAGTTTCCAGATGAATTCCTGATCTTGCCCGACAAGACAGCCTACCGTGAACTGCAGTCCTGCTTGATCAAGCAGCGCCTTTTTTACTAACATGGCCCCAATGTGAATCTGCGTTTTCCCCTGAATTACCTCTAACAAAATATGACCACTAGCATAAGGATAGCTAAATTTTCGCCGCAGTCCGTTGGCATACAGATGGGTGTATCCACAATAAGCCATATCGACGCGTTGAGTCTCAATAGCAGATAACAGTTCCTCTAAAAAAGTCGGCGCCCACATATCATCGCCATCAAGAAACGCCACATACATTCCTGATGCAGCCTGCAAACCGGTGTTTCGGGCTGCAGAAACACCGGCATTTGTTTGCCGGATTAAACGAAATCGACTATCATGTGCAATGATGTTTTCGACAATTTCGGGGGTTTTATCGGTGGAACCGTCTTCAACAATGATTGCCTGCCAATTCTCAACTGTTTGCTGTTGGATTGATTGTAGGCACTCGCCAATATATTTTTCCACATTGTAGGCGGGAATGATAATGGATATAAGGTTATTCACGGGCAGCCCCCCCTTTTGACCTCGTTTTTATAACTCATTAATTGCTGTGATTATACCTTCTATTACTTGCGTCACACTAATATCTTCTATTACATTTCCACTTGGTGGTCTTATTGCCCACTCAGGATGTTGATATGGACCAATCCTAAAATAGTTAGTTGGCCCGACTAACATAACTGTTCGCTTGCCTACAGCTACAGCGGCATGCATTAAACCGGTATCGCCGCCCACTATCACCGAAGATAGCTTTGCTAAAGCAATTGACGTAACAAGATCGGCTTGACCGGCGGCAACAGGAAATCGTTCAGCTACAGCAGTCAGTTTTTCCCGTTCATCCGGCGCGCCGCCAAACAATACCTGCATTCCTTGCCGCTGGCAATAATCCGCAACACTGACATATCTATCTAACGGCCACATTTTTCCCGCAACTCCGTCACCGGTGAACGGCTGGATATATAGCGTTGGCTGGTTTAGAGACAGACCCAAGTGTTTAAATATGTACTCAGCTTTCTCTAAATTTTCCTTGGGCACAACATACTCATTCTTTACCGGGAAGCTTGTTAAGCCACCTCTTTCCAGCAGTTTGAGATGTTGGTCAATAATATGAACGGTATCCATATTTCGAATAAAATAATTGGAATAAAAATATTGCCGCAGCGGCTTTCTTGTTTTAATAGAACCCCAGCGATGTTGAATATTTGCTAACCAGAGAAAAAAGGCCTGTTCCCCATGCCCGACAAAATCAATCGCCAGTTGGAAGTTATGGCTTTGCACAGTCTTAAAAAGCTCACGACTCATATTCCATAGTGTGACTATATTCGAGGAAGAGAGGTCTTTTTTTCTGATAAACAGTTTCTCGTCAAGGCCTGGAAAACCCTGCAACACTTGTGAATAACTATCTTTCACCAAAAAACTTATTTTACTGTTAGGAAAATTGGCTCTAAGCAGATGGTACGCGGGCAGGGTAAAAAGAATATCACCAATCGCACCCCGCCTGATCATTAAAATATTTTGAACATTGTCGAGCATAATTAATCTCCTTTGCCACCCATAGGATCAAAACTGATTTGCCATAACTAGCTCGCGGTATAAATTATCCAAATCATTGCAGTATCGTTCAAAAGAAAATACACTATTTGCCCTTACATAAGCCTGGTTTCCCAATGTAGCCGCCATTTGCGGGTCTTGGAGACAGGCAATTACCTTCTCAGCCAACATTTTTGTGTTGGGCAAAAAAGGCGGCCTGATTTCATGAGTTCGCCCATCTACAACAGCCTCAGGCAATCGATTCAGTCCTTTTAAACGGGACAAGATAGGTTCGTTGCAATCAATTAAAAAACCGGTTTCTCCATCCACTACCACTTCAGCCAAACCATCAACATTCGAAGCGATGACTGGCTTTTTAGCTAGTGCGGCTTCAACGGCAACATTGCCAAAAGCCTCCCTAAAAGACGGTACAATCACCACATCCATCTGTTTCATAAGTTGAAATGCCCCCGCTTGATATCCCAAAAAATTAACATTCTCAGCAATGCCCAAATCTTGGGCTTCCTGTTCTAAATAATCGCGCATCGGACCATCGCCAACAACAACAAATTGGGCTTGCGGTATAGCATGACAAACAAGCGGAATCATCCTTATAAAGGCTTCCGCTCCTTTGGGATTGTTCAACCGACCGACAAACCCGACAATTGGTGTATCCGGTGATATTCTTAAGTGAGTCTTTAATTGCCATTCATCTTCTATCGTCTCCTCAGGATTTACAACACCGTTGTAAATCACCTTGGCACTAATCCCACATTTTTTCTCTAACATAATTTGGGCAGCATGTGAGTTGCAGATATTAGCAGCAACCAACCGATTGGTCAATTTCATCATTGGTGTTGTAGATGTATTCCAAACCATGCCGCGTTCATGTTCAATAACAAGCGGAACACCGGCTAGTTTGGGAAGAATTCTCGACCTAAAGGGAAAACGCAGTTGGTTATAAACATGTAGAATGTGAATATTATTCTCTTTTACAAAATGAGAAAAGGCAGGTAAGTTCCAGGGCCATAACCGGTTAACGGTAAAAGGAATATCCAGCCGCTGCAACTCTTCGCGCATTTCTGCGCTAAGACGCAATGCACAGACATGATGTTTGATGTCATTGGGAGTTTTCTTCACGAAATCGAAGTAATTCAGCAACTGCTTTTCAACGCCGTACCTTATAACGAAATGAGCCATGTGCAGTACATTAATTTGCATACTTACAATCCTTCTTTCGCAGGTTAAAGCTACACCGCTAAGCAGAAATGCAGTCTTAAAACGGCTTTTTAACCCAAACTGAATATCTATTTATTCAGCATTGTTTATTTATGTTCAATTGCATAATAACTCATATACCAGTCGATGAAATGATCTATTCCGTCTTTAATGGTTATCGCCGGTTTAAATCCGACATCCTCAATTAAATCCTTTACATCCGCATAGGTCACTGGCACATCTCCATCCTGAAGGGGTAAAAAATCCTTATGCGCCTTTTTGCCAATTTTCGCTTCAATCGTTTCAATAAATTCCATCAAATCTATCGGTTTACTGTTCCCTATATTGTATATCTTATAAGGAGCACTGCTCGAACCTGGATCCGCTTTTTGTTTATCCCAATCAGCGTTCGCCCGTGGAGGGTTATTCAACAGTCGCACAATGCCCTCCACAATATCATCAATATAGGTAAAATCACGCTTCATATTACCGTTATTAAATACCTGTATCGGTTTACCGTTTATAATCGCATTTGTAAATAAAAACGGCGCCATATCCGGCCTGCCCCATGGACCATAAACAGTGAAAAATCTCAAGCCGGTAGTCGGCAGCCCAAACAAATGACTATAGGTATGTGCCATAAGTTCGTTGGACTTTTTTGAGGCTGCGTATAAGCTAATCGGATGATCAACATTGTGGTGAACGGAAAAGGGCATATTGATATTCATTCCATAAACCGAGCTTGAAGAAGCATAGACCAAATGTTCAATTTGATGATGCCGGCATGCTTCTAAAATGTTCATAAAACCAACTATGTTAGATTGAATATAAGCATGAGGATTTGCGATACTATACCGAACACCGGCTTGAGCAGCCAAATTCACTACTATGTCAATCGCCCTAGTATTAAACAAGCTGGTTACTGCCTGATTATCTTGTAAATCTGCGTGGACAAAGTGAAACAAATCATATTTATTTAAAATTTCCAGTCTCGATTTTTTTAAATTGACATCATAATAATCATTCAGATTATCCAGTCCAATTACTTTACACCCTTGCTCAAGCAGTCTTTTCGCTAAATGAAGGCCAATAAACCCAGCCGCTCCAGTGACAAGATATTGTTTGTCCTTGTTTAGCTCCTTGTAGTCGTGCCTCATTTTTAAAGCCTCCAATAAAGATAGTTCATCTTTTGGGCTTCATGCCGGTCAAAGATTCCCTTCACATCTATCAATACCGGGTTACTTTTGTCGGAGTCTCGCGCCAAAGTTGCCGCCACTTCAGCATGAGCAAATTCAGTTTCATTACCAGCTTTATAAAGCAGCTTCACATCTTGCAGTGTGAGAGCAGCAAAATCACTGTGGGCAACAGCAATAATAACTGCCGCAACATCCTTAACTTCGTCAAGCCGGCATAGGTTAATACCATATTCAGTCTTAACTTCTTCAGCATTTGCTACTGGATCTACTACCTGAACTTGAATTCCGTATTCCCGTAATTCGGCAATAATATCAATAACCTTTGTATTTCGAGAATCCGGACAATTCTCTTTAAAGGTAATTCCTAAAACGGCAACTTTGGCCCTTTTAATTTGATTATTGGCTTGAATCATTTTTTTCACTGTATTTTCAGCCACGTATTTTCCCATATCATCATTAATTTTTCGGCCTGCCAAAATAACCTGGGAATGATAGCCTATTTCTTCGGCCAAGTAGGTAAGATAGTATGGGTCAACACCTATACAATGCCCGCCGACAAGACCAGGCGTAAATTTGAGGAAATTCCATTTAGTCCCCGCAGCCTCTAAAACAGATTTGGTGTCAATACCAAGCCTGTTAAATATAATCGCCAGTTCATTCATAAATGCGATATTAATATCTCGTTGCGAGTTTTCAATAACTTTTGCCGCTTCAGCTACCTTTATGCTCTCCGCTCTATGCACCCCAGCGTCAATAATTAGTTTATACACTCCGTCAGCTATATCTAGAGACTCCAAATCCATAGCCGATACAACTTTTACAATGGTTTCCAGTCGATGAATCTTATCACCAGGATTTATTCTTTCAGGAGAATATCCCACTTTAAACTCGGTTCCATACTGCAATCCCGATTCTTTTGCCAAAATAGGCGCACAAATTTCTTCGGTAACACCGGGAAATACGGTTGATTCAAAAACAACAATTGAACCTGCAGTCAAATTTTTGCCAACTGTTCTGCTAGCGGCTATGAGGGGTTTTAAATCAGGGGTTTTATCTTTATTTATGGGCGTCGGTACTGCTACAATGTGAAATTTACAATCCTGTAAGCATTTTTCATTTGCTGTAAAATAGGCAGTGGTATTTTGAATAGCCTCGTCACCAACCTCTTTTGTGACGTCATTGCCATTCAAATATTCTTTAATCTTGGACTCGGAGATATCAAAACCGACAACATCTGCTTTTTTTGCAAAAGCAATCGCTAAAGGCAGACCTACATAGCCTAATCCCACGACGGAAATCTTGTTTTTTTTGCTTACAATACTTTCAAATAAATTTTTATACAAACTTACCCATTCCTTTCGCGCTTTATCCCTTTAGAGATGATGGTTCAATGTTTTCTTCTTCGGGTGCTTCATATACTTCAAATTCGCTTAACCCAGCACTATCTCCGGTAGCTGCATCAATCGTCAATTTAACCCATTCTACGGTCTTCTCCAAAAAATGAATCTCATAACCGCTGCCATTATCCGGCAGTGTTCCAACTTTGAGTATGCTGCCATCACTAAAGGTAAGAGTGGCAGCAGTAATATGATAACCCGCAACAGGGCGATCATATAGAATAATTTTATTAATTCTATACGCTTTGTGCCAACTTAACTGAATCCAGGCACCTGCCGTTTCATTCACTGTCACCCATTCGTTGGCAGGAAAACGGGGATAACCATCAGTTATGCCATCAATCGCTTTGACCCCCAACTGGTTGGTTGTAGCGTTTTCCGAAGAAGTGCTGACTCTGGCCAGTAAAGCAATATTAGAAAAATCTTTTGTCCAAAAAAATTCATCGCTCTTTACATAAGAATAGAGATAATTGTGATTGCCTGCCGGCCTTTGGCTGCGATATTTGCTTATGGCCAAATATTTTTTGTTTTTGGAATGTGGGATAGTTTGCATTTCCAACGGTACGCTGAAAACTTCCCTTTTATCCCAATCCAGTCCTGTCTGCTCCTCAAAGCCTGCTGGTTTGGAAAACGGATTCAGGGGACCGTTGTCGCAATCACGGTTTGGCCAATAATCATCGAGTTCATGAGGATGGATGAGATATTCATGCAAGACAGGAGCAAATTTGGGATTATTGCGTTTAACATTAATAATCGACTCCACTGTAAATCGATATAGAGCAACGTGATCAGGATGCGTATCATAAAGCGAACTTACGAAAATGTGATCTGGATTGAACTCTTGAATGAGTGATTCGAGATCCGTCCGAAATGTCGCCCGGTCATAGCGGGCATGAACTCCGTGCTTCTGATAATGATATTCCGGAGTTTCCGGGATGCTGTATGAGGCAGTCCCTATACGAGATGGAACCAGCGTATTATCGGTCACAGCATTGTAAAGCAAATTCAGGAATCTGTCTTTTTCTCGTTTTATGTTACCATAACCCATGAAAATAACTTTTTCCGCACTCAAACCTAAAAATTCCATGGCTTCAATTGTTTCCCGTATACGGATTAGGCCGATTTTGCGCCCTTTATTATCGCCATTCGTAATCACAACAACGCTTACATCAGCGCCATTTTTCAATGCATGGGTAATCACTCCAGAACACATCAAAGCCTCATCATCTTCATGAGGAGCTAATATTAGTATTTTCTTTCCGCTGGCCACTACCTGATTCACGTTGGTAAAATCATGCGATACTTCACCGCCGTCAGCCTGCAGGGATTGATACAGACAGGTTAACTGTTCTGCCACACAATGAATATCATACTTGTCCGCAATTAAATCATGCGCACTCTTGCTGACCATCTTCGCCAGTTCTTCATCCTGTAACAAGCGAATTGCGGCCGCAGCCATTGCTTCGGCATCACCTGTGGCAAAAAGCAGTCCTGTGTTTTCGGGAATAATTAAATCGACACAACCGCCAATATCGGCGGCAATACAGGCACAGCTGCAGGACATGGCCTCCAACAAAGCATTAGGCAACCCTTCCCGGCGGGAAGGAAAAAGATACAAGTCGCATGCCGCCAAGTAAGGTGCCGGATTGGTCAAGCTGCCGACATAACTAATTGTATTGCCGCCGCCCATATCTGCGTCCAGTTTAGCTAGGTCTGCCACACTTTTACTCGTTCCGCCACCTGCCACAACCAAATGGGCCTCCGGACAAGCGGCATAAATTTGCGGCCAAGCCGCTAATACTAAATCATAGCCCTTACGACTAATAAGGCGTCCGGAATATAGTACAAGCTTTTTATCAACCGGCAGCCTTAAATTTTTACGCAGTGATTTTTTATCCTCCGCTTTAAAGAATCGTTTCCTATCTACGCCGTTTGGCAGACGCTCAATCCGTTCCGGATAAAACTCCTGCTCCAATAACTGATCGGCAATTTCCGTGCTAATGGCAATATAAGCCGATGCATAACGGGAAATCATATTTTCAAGTTTAAGAATCATCATTTTGTGAAACTGCTTCCAAGTAAACCGGTTATGAGTAATGGGTATTTTTAACACAGTAGGAATATAGAAAAATTTGCACAAAAATATAGAAACATATGTGGTTATACGTTGTCCCAGAATGTGGACAACATCCAACTCATGTCTCAAACGCCACAATATCAGGGCGGTCCACAGCCAATATAAGCCCGAAGGACCGATACGATATACCTCTATGCCGTCGATTACCTCATGAACCTTGCTATCTAGACTCCTTTTTTTTGCAAGCACGGTAATTGTGTGTCCAGCATCCTTTAAAGCCTGGACCTGTGTAATCGCCTGCAGATCAACGCCGGTAACCGGCTGGTTTTTCTCTTGGTATTTCGTCAATAGTAACATACATATATGCATAGTTTCTTCCAGTCCCGCTTTCTATAGCTTGCCCCTGTGAAGGCTTCTTCCAGTCACTGCGTAAGGGCTCAAAAAAGCAAATCATCCCTCCCAAGATTTTGAAAGGGGTGTTTGCTCAAAATAGTGTATTGACAGCGTTGTAACCCTTGGTATGGTTAGAAACTGATCACGTTAAATCTAGTCATATTATATATAGATTTTTACTTTGCTGTCAAGTTGATTCACAGTCCCACCACGGTATGACAGAGCAAGCTCACTGTTCGATGTTTTCTGTTATTTACTAAGATCTAACATGACTGTATCTTGCTAATTATGCTACTGGATGACCGCCCTGGCACCTTAGGTACCAGCACTGTGCGGCCACCGTAAGCAGCTACTATTTTGCTTTCAGGCAATTTCTCAATGGTGTAGTCGCCACCCTTGGCGTAAATATCTGGTTTTATCTCAGTTACCAGATTTTCAGCAGTGGACTCCTCAAATATAACTAAATAATCCACGGCGGCCAAGGCGGCTAACACTTCGGCTCTGTCGTCCTGATCATTAAGTGGACGTGTAGGTCCTTTGAGACTGCGTACCGACCGATCGCTGTTAAGGCCGACAATCAGGCAGTCGCCCAGGGCCCGGGCTGCCGCTAGATAGCGGACATGTCCGGCGTGGAGTATGTCAAAGCAGCCGTTAGTAAAAACTATGGTTTTACCGGCTGCTTTTATATTCTTGGCAATAGCCGTACTATCGGCTCTTTCTATAATCTTCATTGATAGTATTCTCCTATAACTGCTCTAAGTTCTGCCGGAGTGGCTGTGGCTGTCCCGGGTTTGCGAACAACAACGCCAGCGGCAAAGTTGGCTAAACAGGCAGCGTCATGGTATGATGCACCGGCAGCAAGTGCCAGCATCGTCGTAACAACGACTGTGTCCCCAGCACCAGTAACATCATATACTTCAGTCTTGTTGCTGACAGGAATGTGCGCAACAGCGCCAGAACGTTCAAATAAAGTCATTCCTGCCGGGCCCTGGGTAATTAGTACCGCTTCTGACGCAAGTTTTTCCAGCAGGGTTTGTCCGGCCTTGATCAGCGAGTCTTGGTCAAGCACTTCCAAGCCTAATGCCTTGGCGGCTTCTGACTCGTTTTGCTTAACAAGCTTAATGCCAGTATAGTCAATAATATTATAGCGGGAATCCACTATTGAGGGTATGTCGCTTTGGTTACAAATTTCAATGATACGTTTTCTTACTGCTGGCGAAACAGTGCAACCGCCATAGTCACTGATAACTACAACATCCATATGCCGGATATTAGTTTCAAGATAGCTAAGCAGCTGTTGTTCCACTTCAGCGGCCAGTGTCGTCTTGCTTTCACGGTCAATACGAACAATCTGCTGACGCACGGTCGCCTGCCCCCCGGCCATCACGCGGGTTTTGGTGATGGTTGGGCGTGAAACGTCGATAATAAATCCTTGGGTGTTGACATTTTTGCTATTCAAGACTTGACTAAGCTGCTGGCCGGCGTTGTCACCACCAATGACGCCAACAGCATATGCCGCTCCTCCTAATGTGGCAGCATTATGAACTGCATTGGCCGCACCGCCGGGAACGACGGTTTCTCCCGCATGTTCCAGGATAAGCACAGGCGCTTCCCTGGATATGCGGGAGATTTTACCTTCCAGGTAGACATCGGCGACCATGTCGCCAATAACCATGATTTTTTTGTTTTGGATTTTATCGATAAGGTGATTTAGATTCTGAGACATGAGTACGACTCCTTTCAAGGGATGGAGAGTTTACCAACGGGTGCTAGTAATGTCAACTTCCGTCTTTTTCTCCTTGGATTTGTAGGTAATCGCCGCTTGCCAGCAATGGAGGTTGCGATACCATGTATAGTTTAAGTCTTCAACTCGTTTGTTGTCTAAGTCATAGTTCCGGGTTACACCGATAGTATTCATTTTATCAATTTTGTAGGTAAAACCAGCATCCAACTCACGATTCATGCTATCGCTTTCATATGCAAACAGGGGTGTATTATTTCCAGTATAATGATATCCTACCCAACTATTCAATCGTTCAGACCATTTTTTGTTGACCGTTATATCATATCTAAGGAAACTTTCCGCTGAGTCGTTATAGCTTTCACGAATATGCTCAATACCGACACCAAGGTTCAGGTTCATCGTGCTATTCAGTTTAATAGGGTCACGGCTAAAGTACAACACATAATCCTGATGCCAGCTTGATTTGTCGTCATCTGTCCATTTACCATAACTCCCTGTAAAGGTATAGCTAACAGGCAATCTCCCTAAGCGATGGGGAGAGTAGGAGAATTGGAATTCCGGTTCTTTCTTAATCCAATTTTCGTCACTATCACGAAAATAACCTTGGGTAACGCCGATAGAATAATTTGACTCACGTTGAATCAGACCAAGGTTAGGTTTAAACCCCGGATCGCTATAATAGTCAATATTAGCGTAAGCAGAAAGTTTATTATTAAGAGGATAAGCAATATGTTGCCTGATATAGAAGCCATCATCACTGTCATAACCTATACGCGGAAAGACTTTATCACCTTCACCATCTTTAATTGACTGTTGGTATTTCGGCAACGCAAAAATCACGGTATTACCAATCCAGAATTTGGCGTTATAGGCTATCATTTTATCGTCAGGCCAGATTTCGATTTTGTCAGCACTTACATGGTAATCAGGAATTTTGGCAGGACAGTTTGTCGTTGTCCCATTAGTGATGAGATATTTGTCAGGAAACATGCTGATACTTTCGCCAGAGACATATTTATGCTCAACTTTGCCTTTAACCTGCTCCATACTGCCGGTTTTGAGCTTATAGTTGTATAAGGTATGATTACCGGTAAGCGTGGTCGCCTTGTCAGGTGTAATACCAGGCACAAAAAAGTTAGCATTTTCATTAATCCATATCTCGCTCAATTTCGTATTTCCATTAATGTGTTCTGCTTCCATTCGCCGACCTTGGTTTGTGATTACCACTTTGCCATTAGCAAGAATATCACCTGTTTCATCACTAAAAGAGAGATCATCGGCTTCAATCACAATAGGTGCCTGAACTGCTGTTGACTGCTTGGCTTTTACTTCTTCTTTGGCCTGGCCGGGGTTGGTTGCGCCAAAAACAATGGCTAAGGCCAATATTCCAAGAATCATTTTATTATTAAGCATAGCGCTTCCTGTTCTCCTGTCATTTAATATCGCAAAGTAAGTATACTATTAACACTTATTCTATATCTAACGCACTATTCCTTCATTCGGGGGTTAGTAATATGTAGAAAAGCCGCATAAATGCGGCTTTTTAACAATTTTTACCGTTTTATTTAACTTTAATTCCATATACTTCAACAGCTTCTTTAGTCTGTACGTAGAGTTGACTACCAATCGGTATGTCAGCATCTTTACCATTAACAAAAGCTCCGCCAAGTATACCAACTGGTCCTAGGATAATCATCCCGGCCACACTGGCACCTGCAGCTGTAACCAGAGACTTGGTTTCCTTTTTCGCTTTGTCACCGAGTACGGTCGCAACTGTACTACCATCAGTTGCCCGAACATTATCAAAGCTTATTTCTAGCTTGGCATCCCGGCCAAAGTTCTTAGAATGTTCAACTTTTGTAATCTTACCGATCCCGCTGGCGCCTTGGGGAAATACCAGTACGCCATCGATGGTTACGTCTTCCGCAATGCCCAAAGCCACGGTATCACCGACCTTGCTTTGTTTGCTATTTAGTGTCGAAAGGGTTTTTATTTTTACCAGCGTATCTTGGGGAACTGTCATAGCGGCAATTTCAAACTGACCATCTGTATAAGCAAGTTTGAGGAGTTTAGTGATACGCGAATCCACCGCGCCCGTTACCGGGCTTCCGTTCATTATGGTCTCTAGATTCTCTAGCCGCGCTTTTATTGAAGTATTACTTACACGGTGCGTAAAGGTCCATTCGACAGCGTTAAGTTTAGTAAGGATTGACGGTGCTTGTTCGGTTGTTTCGAGAACATGGGTATACAGCGTATCCACCCGCGGCATTAGGGCTTCCTTCGCTTCACTGCCATAGACATCTACTTCTACTTTGGTTATCCTATCAGTCAACGACCCTGTTTGTGTTGCACCATAAATGGCTTTCTCGACGACAGCCAATTTTTGAATAACGGTAAGTTCACTGTCTGCTTGCGCCGCAACAGGTATTGCGAATACTGAAATCATTAGTATCAGGGTGGTAATCACCGCCGTTATTTTTTTGTTAAACATGTAGATTCCTCCTTGATGAATTATGTATTTGGAAATAATTCGTCATGGCAGAGAAATTATCCTGCCGTGAGAGTACTATATTATGCCATCAGAATTCTCACAGCAGCTTTTCGCACATTGCAAGAAGCATATACCCTAGTTTTCTCTGTTGACTTAAAATAACTGTCCCTATGAGTCAACATACTGGGCGCACACAGAAAAAACCGCTAACAATGTTAGCGGTTTTTCGTTGCTTCAAAATTAGAATGTGTAAACAAGTTGTGCAATCAGATTTTTCTTATCAATATTGCCTTCTT
>Ga0316613_10000442_pt1 | contig 34864 bp, 32 predicted proteins | sample OWC_soil_day10_C_2_FD_207647 | JGI IMG/M metagenome (GOLD analysis project Ga0316613, IMG submission 207647) | Wetland soil microbial communities from Old Woman Creek delta, Ohio, United States - OWC_soil_day10_CT_b | ecosystem: Environmental > Terrestrial > Soil > Wetlands | place: USA: Ohio...
GGCGCCGCGCTTGTTCCAGAAATCTGGCGTGTGCATCAGTTCCCCTCCGGCGGCGCTCGTCTGCGTGCGGTGACCTCGATCTCGATGCGCATGCGCTGGTCGGCCAGTCCGGCGCTGATCATCGTCGCGGCCGGACGCACCTCCCCGAACCAGCGGCGCAGTACCGGCCAGCACAGCTCGAACTCGGCCGCCACCGGCACGATGTAGCGCACGCGCACGATGTCGGCCATCGATGCGCCCGCCTGCTGCAGCGCGTGCTCGATGTTGCGCAGGCACTGTTCGCACTGCTCGACGACGCCTTCGGCGATGCGCATCGTGGCGTAGTCGAAGCCGGTGGTGCCGGAGACGAAGACCCAGTCGCCGTCGACGACGGCGCGTGAATAGCCGATCTGCACTTCGAAGCTGGAGCCGGAACTGATGAGCTGTCGTGTCATGGGGCACCCTCGATGTGGACCGGATGTTCGGGCAGCCGCGCGATCAGCAGCGGCGCCGGCGGCGGCGCGGCTGCACCGATGCGAATGCATGCCTGCAGCCGCGCCACTGCCGCCGCGGCGCCGGCCGCGTCGACCGCATGCACACGCGCCAGCGGCTGACCGCGTTCGACGCGCTGGCCCAGCGAGACCACGTCGCTGAAGCCGACGCGGTGGTCGATGCGATCGCTGGCGCGGCGCCGGCCGCCGCCGAGTTCGACCACCGCCAGGCCGATATCGCGCGTGGCCTTGGATTGCACCCAACCGGCCGCAGGCGCCGGCACCTCGCACTGCACCGGCGCGGGCTGCAGGTGGTGCGCCGGCCGATCGCAGAAGTCCGCCGGCCCGCCCAGCGCCGCGACCATGCGCGCGAAATGCTCGAGCGCCGAGCCGTCGGCCAGCACCGCGTCGACGCGTGCCAGCGCCGCCGCGTCGTCGGCGGCCAGCCGGCCGATGAGCAACGCTTCGGCGCACAGTAGGCGGGTGACCTGCAGCAGCCGCGGTGCCTGGTGCTCGCCGCGCAGGAAGGCCACGGCCTCCAGCACCTCCAGCGCGTTGCCGGCGGCATGGCCCAGAACTTGGTTCATGTCGGTGACCAGCGCGCGTGTCGGCAGCCCGGCGCCGTTGGCCACCTCGACCAGCGACTGCGCCAGCGCCAGCGCCATTTCGGGCGTGTCGGCAAAGGCGCCGTTGCCACACTTGACGTCCATCACCAGCCCCTGCAGCCCGGCGGCGAGCTTCTTCGACAGGATGCTGGCGGTGATCAGCGGGATCGACTCTACCGTCGCGGTGACATCGCGGATAGCGTACAGGCGTCGGTCCGCCGGCGCCAGTTCGGCGGTCTGGCCAATGATGGCGCAGCCGGCCGCGCGCAATGCCGTGCGCAGGGTGTCCAGGGTCGGCGCGGTCTGGTAGCCGGGGATCGAATCTAACTTGTCGAGCGTGCCGCCGGTGTGACCCAGTCCGCGGCCGCTGATCATCGGCACCACCGCGCCGCAGGCGGCCAGGATCGGCGCCAGCATCAGGCTGACCTTGTCGCCGACGCCGCCGGTGGAATGTTTGTCGAGCACCGGTCCGTGCAGGTGCACACCGGCCCAGTCGAGCACCGCGCCGGAATGCTGCATGGCGCGCGTCAGGTCGATGGTCTCGTCGCGCGACAGGCCCTTCAGGAAGATGGCCATGGCCATCGCCGCCGCCTGGCCCTCGCTCCACGAGCCGTCGACCAGGCCGGTGACGAAGGCTTCGATGTGGTCGCGCTGCAGCGCGGCGCCGTCGCGCTTGAGGCGGATGATCTCCTGCGCCAGCATCGTCAGTAGCCGTCGGGTGCAGCGGGCGCGGCGGTCCCGCCCAGCACCGCCTCGATGTCGTCGAGCAGGCTGCTCGCGCCAATACGAAAGCGCTGCGGCTGCAACGCCGCTTCGCCCAGGTACTGGCGGCACAACGCGATGTAGGGCAGAGCATCGGCCACGCGGCGGATGCCGCCCGAGACCTTCAGCCCCGCACGGCCGCGCGCCGTGGGGTGGGCGACGATGCTGCGCAGCATCGCCTCGGCCGCGGGCAGTGACGCACCGTGCGGCGTCTTGCCGGTGCTGGTCTTCAGCATGTCGGCGCCGGCATCGAGTGCCAGCACCGAGGCGCGGGTGATCAGCGCCTCGTCCTGCAGTTCGCCGGTTTCGAGGATGACCTTCAGCCGCAGCCCCGGGCAGGCCTGGCGCACCGCGCGCAGCACGGCCTCGGCCGCCGCGGCATCACCGCCCTGCAGCGCGCGCCAGGGCAGCACCACGTCGACCTCCTGCGCGCCGGCTGCGACGATCTGCTGCACGTCGCGCAGCGCCGCGTCGATGTCCGTGCCGCCGGCCGGGAAGTTGGACACCGCCGCCACGGCGATCTGCGGCGGCAGCAGGCTTCTCGCCAGGCGGGCGAAGCGCGGCCACACGCACACCGCCGCCACCGCGCCGTGCACGCCCTGCGCGCGTTGGCACAGCCGCGTGATGGCGGCCTCGTCGTCGGCATCGTTCAGGCTGGTCAGGTCCAGGCAGCGCAGTGCGATCGCCGCCGCGGTGGAGGAACCCGCGCCATTCATCCGGGCACCACCACCTGCAGCCCCGCGCCACGGGCCGCCGCGCATTGCCGCGTGTCGGCCGACACGAAGACATCGGCCTCGCAGGCCAGCGCAGCGGCGACGTGGATCGCATCCATGCCGCGCAGCGGGTGCGCTTCCAGCGCATCCACTGCACGCTGCACGACCTGGGGCGTCAGTTCGCAGATCAGGGCGTCGGCCAGGTCGCCCATCAGCTCGGCCTTCAGCCGCAGGTACTGCGCCGCGGTGATGCGCCGTTCGCGCCGCAGGCGGCAGAAGGCCGCGATGAGCTCGGGCACTGCCGCGACCGCCAGTGCCAGTTCGTCGGCGCGGTCGCACCACTCCAGCACTTCGGTCGTGCCCGCCTCATCAACGTAGCGCTTGACCAGAGCCGACGGATCGAAGAACACGCGCATCGCGAGACCTGCGCACGCTCAGCGGCCGCGATCGTCGAGCAGCAGCTTGCTGATCGCCTCGCCGCCGACCAACAGCGGCCGTGCGGCGCGGCGCTTCCATGACGGCAGGTCACGCGCGATCGGGTGGATCTCGGCGATCGGCCGGCCATTGCGCAGGACGCGCACGGTCTCGCCGCCCTCGACCAGATCGAAGTAGTGCTTGGCCTGGCTGCGCAGTTCGGTGAAGCTGGTTTCCTTCATGGGCTATCCTTGCGATGTACAGCGCAGTGTACAGACAGTGCCCATTGCCGGGTGTCAGCCAACCCGTTCGGCCAGGGCCTGCACCACCGCCGAAAGCAGCATTCCAGCCCTTTCGCCAGCGGCCTCGGCCATTGCCAGCGTGTGCGCATGGCTCAGCTGCTCATCGGACAGGCCCGCGGCCAGGTTGGTGACCAGCGACAGCGACAGCACGCGCAGGCCGAGCCAGCGGGCAATGATCGTCTCGGGCACGGTGCTCATGCCCACCGCGCGTGCGCCCAGCGTGCGCAGCATGCGGATTTCGGCCGGCGTCTCGAACTGCGGCCCCAGCATCCAGGCGTAGACACCTTCGTGCAGCGCGATGCCGCCCCGCGCGGCGGCCGCGTGTGCCACCTGGCGCAGCGCCGGGTTGTAGGCGTCCACCATGTCGACGAAGCGCCCGCTGCCGGCCTCGCCGACAAGCGGCGAGCGCTGCGCCAGGTTCAGGTGGTCGCTGATCAGCATCAGGCTGCCGGCGGGCATGGCGGGGTCCAGGCTGCCTGCCGCATTGGTCTGCACCAGCACCTGGATGCCCAGCGCGCGCAGCGTGCACAGCGCGCCTTTCATGCCATCGGCGCTGCCATCTTCGTAGGTGTGGCGTCGGCCGCTGAGCACCGCCACCTCGCGCCCAGCCAGCCGGCCCAGCCACAGCTCGCCGGCATGGCCGGCGACGCCGGCGCCGGGGAAGCCCGGCAACTCGGCATAGCGCAGTCGCTGTGCGTCGGCCAGCTGTTGGGTCAACCCACCCCAGCCCGAGCCCAGCAGCACGGCGATGCGTGGCCGGGATGTTGGCGCCACGGCTCGGATGCGCTCCAGGGCTGCGTCTTGGCTCATGCGGGCTTCAGATGCTCGGGGCCGAAACTGTGCGGCAGCAACTCGTCGAGCGTGAACCACCGCTGCACGCCCACGCCATCGGCCACCAGCACGGGCGTGTCGGGCGCGGCAAATTCGCGCAGCTTCTGGCGGCAGCCACCGCACGGCGTGACCAACGTCGGCCCTTCGCCCGCCACCAGCAGTGCCGTGGCGCGGCGGCCACCGGCCAGCACCATGGCGCTCAGCGCCGCCGCCTCGGCGCACACGCCTTGCGGATAGGCGGCGTTCTCGACATTGCAGCCGGCATGCACCTGGCCCTGTTCGTCGAGCACGGCTGCGCCGACCCGGAAATTGGAATAGGGCGCATAGGCGTTGAGCCTCGCCGCGCGCGCGGCCTGCAGCAAGGCGCGCTGCGGCTCGTCGCCCAGGGTGATGATGGCCATCAGCGCTCCTTCACGTAGGGCTTGCCCAGTTCGGCCGGCGCCATGCTGCGGCCGATGAAGCCAGCCAGCAGCACCACCGTCAGAACATAGGGCAGCGCCTGAAGGGCCGGCACCGGCACCTCGCCGAACCCGGGCAGGCGCACGCCCTGCAGCCGGATCGCCACCGCGTCGAGAAAGCCGAACAGCAGGCAGGCCCAGAAAGCGCCCACCGGATGCCACTTGCCGAAAATCATCGCTGCCAATGCCATGAAGCCCCGCCCGGCCGTCATGTGCGGCACGAACGAAGCATTCTGCGCCAGCACCAGGTAGCTGCCGGCCAGCGCGCAGAGCACGCCGTTCAGCGTCAGCGCCGCATACCGCAGCCGCGGCACCGACACGCCGGCGGCATCGACCATCTGCGCCTTCTCGCCCACCGCGCGCAGGCGCAGGCCGAAGCGGGTGCGAAACAGCAGCCACCACACGGCCGGCACCAACGCCAGCGCCAGGTAGACCAGCAGGTTGTGGCCGAGCAGGCCGTCGCCGAGGATCGGGCCGAGCGATTCGCCCGCGCCGGGCCACAGCGGCCCGAGTCGCACCTCGGGACCGATCGGCGGCGTCTGCCCGCCCTGCGCGAACCAGGCGATGCCCAGCACCACCGTCAGCCCGGCGGCGATCAGGTTGATGGCCACGCCCGACACCACCTGGTCGCCGCGGTGGCTGACGCAGGCCAGGCCATGCAGCCACGACAGCGCCACTGTCACGCCCAGGGCCGCCGCCAGCGCCACCGTGGTGGAGCCGCTGGCCGCGCCGGCCGCCGCGGCGGCGAAGGCGGCGAAGAGCATCTTGCCTTCCAGGCCGATGTCGATAACGCCGGCGCGCTCGCTCAGCAGCCCGGCCAGTGCACACAGCAGCAGCGGCGTGGCCACGCGCAGCGTCGACGCGAGCACGCTGCCGAGCAGCACCTCATCCATGCGCCACCTTCAGGCGCAGCAGCCGCGCCAGGGCCGGTGCGGCCACATAGGCCATGGCACCGGAGAACAGCACGATGAAGCCCTGCAGCACCACCACCATGTCGCGGCTGAAGCCCGGCACCTCGAAGGCGACTTCCGCGCCGCCCTGGTACAGCGCACCGAAGAGCAGGCTGGCCAGCACGATGCCGGCCGGATGGTTGCGGCCCATCAGCGCCACCGCGATGCCGGTGAAGCCGGCGCCGCCGACGTATTCAAGCAGCAGCTTGTGCTGCACGCCGGCGATCTCGTTCATGCCCACCAGCCCGGCCAGCGCGCCTGAAATCGCCATCGCCAGCAGCACCTGGCGCTTCGGGTCGATGCCGGCATAGGCCGCGGCGCCGGGGCTGGAGCCGACCGCGCGGATGCGGTAACCGGCGCGATGCCGCCACAACAGCAGGTACACGCCCACCGCCGCAACCAGCGCCAGCAACAGGCTCAGGTTCAGCGGCGAGGCCGGCCATTCGATGCCGATCCAGCCCAGCGCCTGGTGCATGCCGGGCAGCTGCGCGGCCGCGCCGAAGGGCGCACTTTCAGGCGCCATCGAGCCGGCCGGTTTGAGATGGTCGACCAGCAGCCAGACCAGCAGCGCACTGGCGAGGAAGTTGAACATGATGGTCGTGATGACCACATGGCTGCCGCGGTAGGCCTGCAGCCAGCCCGGCACCGCCGCCCAGGCCATGCCGAAGAGCGCGCCGCCGCAGGCCATCAGCGGCAGCAGCAGCCAAGCCGGCAGGAAGTGCGCGCCCCACAGCGCCACCAGACCGGTGCCCAGCCCGCCGAGGACAGCCTGGCCTTCGCCGCCGATGTTGAACAGCCCGCCGTGGAAGGCCACCGCCACGGCCAGCCCGGTAAAGATGAAGGTGGTGGCGTAGTACAGCGTGTAGCTGAAGCCGCGCGCCGAGCCGAAGGCACCGTGCACCAGCACCGACAGCACCTGCAGCGGATCCTGCCCGACGGCGGCCACCACCGCGCCGGCCGCCGCCAGCGCGATGCCCAGGTTGAACAGCGGCAGCAGCCACAGGTCGGCCCAGCGCGGCAGTGTGTTCACGCTGCGACTTCCCCGGCCATCATCAGGCCGAGGCGTGATTCGCTGCATTCGTTCACCGGCCGCTCGCCGACGATGCGCCCGGCATGCATTACCAGCACACGGTCAGCCAGCGCCAGGATCTCGTCCAGCTCGCTGGACACCAGCAGCAGCGCACAGCCGGCATCACGCAGCGCGCGCAGTTGAGCATGGATGAACTCGATGGCGCCGATGTCGACGCCACGGGTCGGCTGACCGACCAGCAGCACACGCGGCGCGCGACCCAGCTCGCGCGCCAGCACCAGCTTCTGCTGGTTGCCGCCCGAGAAGTGTGCGCTGGGCAGATTGACATCACGCGGGCGCACGTCGAAGCGCTCCATCAGCCGCGCCGCGGCCTGGCGCAGTGCGCCGTTGCGCATCCAGCCGTGGCGGCTGGCCTGGGCATCGCCCTCGTAACCGAGCACGGCCGATTCCCAGGCAGCGAAAGCCATCACCAGCGCGCGTTCCTGCCGGTCCTCGGGCACATGCGCCAGGCTTAAGCACCGGGCGCGGTGCGGGTCCAGCCAGTGCGCGGCGTGGAAGCGCGCATCGCCGATGCGCAGCGTGCCGGCATCGGGCGCGCGCAGGCCGCTCAGCAGCTCCAGCAGCTCGCTCTGGCCGTTGCCGGACACGCCCGCCAGGCCGACGATCTGGCCGGCGCGCAGCTGCAGGCTCACGCCCTGCAGGCGCATCGCGCCGAGCGCATCGCGCAGCTGCAACCCCGCGGCATCGAGGCGGATCTCGCCGGGAGCCCGCGGCGCATCGTGCCGGTCGATGCGGGGCCTGCGGCCGACCATCGCCGTGGCCAGCGCCGTCACCGACGTGTCGGCCACCGCCGTCTCATGCACCACGCGGCCGGCGCGCATGACCGTGACCCGCTGGCACAGGCGCATCACCTCCTTGAGCTTGTGCGTGATCAGCACGATCGTCGTGCCCTGCGCCGCCAGCCGCCCAAGCACCTCGAAGAGCGTTTCAGTTTCCTGCGGCGTCAACACCGCCGTGGGCTCGTCCAGGATCAGGATCTTCGCGCCGCGCACCAGCGCCTTCAGGATCTCCAGCCGCTGCCGGTCGCCCAGCGGCAGATCGGCCACCTGCACGTCCAGCGCCACCTTCAGCCCGGTGGACTGCATCAAGTTGTAGAGCCGCGCGCGCATCGTGGACTGCGCCTGGCGCAGCAGCGCATGCGGCTCGGCGCCGAGCATCACGTTCTCCAGCGCGCTCAGGCGTTCCACCAGCATGAAGTGCTGGTGCACCATGCCAATACCCAGCGCGATGGCCTCGTGCGGGTTGCGGATCTGCACCGGTCGGCCGAAAACCTCGATCGTGCCGCGGTCGGCCGCATGCAAGCCGTACAGCACCGACATCAGCGTGCTCTTGCCGGCACCGTTCTCGCCGACGATGCCATGCACCGTGCCCGCGGCGACCGTCAGGTCGACATCGTCGTTGGCCTGCACCGCGCCGAAGCGCTTACAGATGCCGCGCAGTCGTACAGCGGGCACGTCCATCAAGCGGCCGCCGCGGAACCGGCTTTGCCGGGCCGCCAGCGGCGCCCCCTGGGGGGCGGCCGAAGGCCGTACGGGGGGGTCAAAACTTGCAAGCGTTGTCAGCCATGTAGTCAGCGACCTTGATCTTGCCGGCAATGATCTCCGCCTTGGCGGCCTCGACCTTGGCCTTCATGTCGGCCGTCACCAACTTGGCGTTGTATTCGTCGAGCGCGACGTCGACGCCGCCTTGCTTCAGCCCCAGCACGGTGAGGCCCGGCTTGGTCGAGCCCATCGCCACGTTGTAGACCGCGGTGTCCACGCGTTTGAGCATCGAGGTCAGCATCGTGCCCGGCTGCAGGTGGTTCTGGTTGCTGTCCACGCCGATGGCCAGCTTGCCCGCGTCCTTGGCCGCCTGGTAGACGCCGATGCCCGTGCCGCCGGCGGCGGCGAAGACCACGTCGGCCCCCTTGGCGAACTGCGCCTTGGCCAGCTCACCACCGCGGCCCGGGTCGCTCCAGGCCGCGCCGGTGGTGCCGGTCATGTTGGCGTGGACCTCGGCCTTGGGGTTGGCGTACTTGACGCCCTGCTCGTAGCCGCACTGGAACTTGCGGATCAGCGGGATGTCCATGCCGCCGACGAAACCGACCTTGCCGGTCTTGCTGGCCATCGCCGCCATCAGGCCGACCAGGAAGCTGCCCTCCTGCTCCTTGAACACCACCGACTGCACGTTCGGCTGGTTGACCACCATGTCGACGATGGCGAACTGCAGCTTGGGAAAGTCCTTCGCCACCTTTTCGATGCTCGAGGCCTGGCTGAAACCGACGCCGATGATCGGGCTGGCGCCGCGCTCGGCCATGCGTCGGATGGCCTGCTCGCGCTGCGATTCGTTGGCGATCTCGAACTCCAGGTAGTTCTTGCCCGCCTCCTTCTTCCAACGCTCCATGCCGCGGAAGGCGGCCTCGTTGAAGGACTTGTCGAACTTGCCGCCCATGTCGTAGACGATGGCGGGTTCGGCCCCGGCCGCCCAGGCGGCGGCACAGGCGAGGACGGCGACGGTGGCGCGATGGAGCTTGTTCATGGCGTGGGCTGAAGCGCGTGAGCGCAGGGCAGTGGCGGTGGCAGCGCTTTATAGTCGAAAGCAACTCTTGCCCCCAGACGACATGCCCGCAGCCGCCGCCCCGCCGCCCATCGACTGGCGGTCGCTGCCGAAGGTGCTGCTGCACGAACACCTGGACGGCGGCCTGAGGCCGCAGACCTTGCTGGACCTGTGCCGCGAGCGCGGCCTGGCCACGCCGGCCGACGACGCGGCCGCGCTGGCCGCCTGGGTGCAGGCCAACGCCAACTCCGGCAGCCTCGGACGCTATCTGGCCAGCTTCAAGCTCACGGTCGAGGCCATGGCCTCGCTGCGGGCCTGCGAGCGCGTGGCCTTCGAGGCCGCGGAGGATGCACTTTCCGACGGCTGTGTGTTGGCCGAGTTTCGCATCGCGCCGCTGCTGCTGGAAGCTTTCGGCCTGCGCGGCGAGGCCGTGGTCGAGGCCTTGCTCGCGGGTTTGCGGCGCAGCGCGCTGCCGTGCGGGCTGATCGTCTGCGCGATGCGCCACGAGCCGCCGCAGCACACGCTGCGCAGCGCGCGGCTGGCGGCGCGCTACGCCGGCGCCGGGGTGATCGGCTTCGACCTGGCCGGGGCCGAGGCCGGCCATCCGCCGGCCGACCACGCCGCCGCCTTCGTCGTGGCGCGCGACACCGGCCTGGGCCTGACCTGCCATGCCGGCGAGGCCGATGTGGGCTCGCGCGTGCTGGAGGCCGCGGCGCTGGGCGCCACGCGCATCGGCCACGGCATCCATATCGTGCAGGACGCCGGCGACATGCTGCGCGCACGCGAGTTGGGACTGCACTTCGAGGTGTGCCCGAGCAGCAACGTGCACACCGGCGCCGCGGCGTCGCTGGCCACGCACCCGATCCGCGCGATGCTGGCCGCAGGCCTGTCGCTGTCGGTGTCCACCGACAACCGGCTGATGTCCGGCGTGAGCCTGAGCGGCGAACTGCAGACGGTGCACGATCCGCTGGGGTTGAGTCTGGCGCAGATCCGGCAGATGCAGCGCGAGGCCGCACAAGCCAGCTTCATGCCAGACACGGACCGCGCCGCAGCGCTGGCAGCTTGCGCGCCTACGCCAGCGCCCGACCGATGAGGATCTTCTGCACCTCGGACGTGCCTTCGTAGATCTGGCACACGCGCACGTCGCGGTAGATGCGCTCGACCGGGAAGTCGCTGACGTAGCCGTAGCCGCCGAAAACCTGGATCGCCGCCGAACAGACGCGTTCGGCCATCTCGCTGGCGAAGAGCTTGGCCATCGCCGCCTCCTTCAGGCAGGGACGGCCGGCGTCCTTCAGGCTCGCCGCATGGTGGATCAGCTGGCGCGCGGCCTCGATCTGCGTGGCGCAGTCGGCCAGCTTGAACTGCACCGCCTGGTGCTCGAAGATGCGCTGGCCGAAACTCTGCCGCTCCTTGCTGTAGACCAGCGCGGCGTCGAAGGCGGCGCGCGCCATGCCCAGGCTCTGGCTGGCGATGCCGATGCGCCCGCCTTCCAGGCCGGACAGCGCGATCTTCAGGCCCATGCCTTCGTCGACCAGCAGGTTCTCTGCCGGCACGCGGCAGTTGTCGAACAGGATCTGCGCGGTGTCGCTGGCATGCTGGCCCATCTTGTCCTCGATGCGCGCCACCGTGTAGCCGGGCGTGCTTGTCGGCACGATGAAGGCGCTGATGCCCTTCTTGCCAGCTGACCTGTCGGTGACGGCCATGACGATGGCCACGTCGCCGTTCTTGCCACTGGTGATGAACTGCTTGACGCCGTTGAGCACGTAGTGGTCGCCGTCGCGTACGGCCGTGGTCTTCAGCCCGCCGGCTTCGGAGCCGACGTGCGGCTCGGTCAGGCAGAAGGCGCCGAGCTGGTCGCCGCGGGCCAGCGGTTTCAGGAAGCGCTCTTTCTGCTGGCCATTGCCGAAGGCCATCAGGATCGAGCACACCGGGCAGTTGTTGACGCTGACCACGGTGCTGGTGGCGCCGTCGCCAGCGGCGATCTCCTCCAGGATGATGGCCAGCGCCAGGTAGTCCAGGCCGGCGCCGTCGTACTCGGTGGGCACGGCCACGCCGTAGCAGCCCAGCTCGGCCAGGCCACGCAGCTCGGCCTTGGGGAAGTGGTGGCTCTTGTCCCATTCGGCGGCCTTTGGCGCGATGCGGTCTTGCACATAGGCGCGCACCGCGTCCTGCACGGCCCGGTGGTCTTCGCTGAGCAGCATGGTCGGTCCTTGGTCAATCGAGGCGGGCACTGGCCAGGCGGGCGGCCAGTGCGATGAACAGCAGGCCGCCGGCGGCCTGCAGCGCGCGGGCACTGCGCCCCAATGCACTGACCTGCGTCAGCCGCGCAGTGAGCAGCACCACGGCCAGCAGGAAGAGCGTGCTCTGCACGATGAACAACAGGCCCAGGCTCAGGAAGGCCAGCGTCTTGTGCGCCGATGGCGCCGGGATGAACTGCGGCAGGAAGGCCAGCATGAACAGCGCCACCTTCGGGTTCAGCAGGTTGGTGAGCAGGCCACGGCGGAAGTCCGCCGCGGCCGAGGCCGGCGGCGCCGCCGGCGCATCGGCCGTCGACGTTGCCACGGGGCCGCGCCAGGCGCCGCGCAGCATGCCGAAAGCCAGCCACAGCAGATAGGCGGCGCCCGCCCACTTGAGCAGGCTGAAGGCCGCCGCCGACCAGGCCAGCAGCGCGGCCAGGCCGAAGGCCGCCGCCAGCGCATGCAGCGCACAGCCGACATTGATGCCCAAGGCGGCCATGATCCCGGCACGCACGCCCGACTGCGCGGTGCGCGACACGGTGAGCAGCAGGTCCACCCCGGGCGTGGCATTGAGCACCAGCACCGCCGCCATGAACAGCGGCAATTGCTGCAGCAGCGCCGGATCGAACCCGGTCAAAGCATCTCCAGCGCCAGCGCGGTGGCCTCGCCGCCGCCGATGCACAGCGACGCCATGCCGCGCTTCAGCCCGCGTTTGCGCAGCGCGCCGAGCAGCGTGACGACGATGCGCGCGCCGCTGGCGCCGATCGGGTGGCCCAGCGCGCAGGCGCCGCCGTGCACGTTGACGATGTCGTGTGGCAGCTTGAATTCCTCCATCGCGGCCATCGTCACCGCGGCGAAGGCCTCGTTGACCTCCCACAGATCGACCTGCTTCGCATCCCAACCGGCCTTCTTCAGCGCCTTGGCGATGGCGCCCGCCGGTGCGGTGGCGAACCATTCGGGCGCCTGCGCATGCACCGCATGCGAGACGATGCGCGCCAGCGGCTGCAGGCCGCGCTGCGCGGCGGTGGATTCGCGCATCAACAGCAGCGCGGCGGCACCGTCGGAGATGCTGCTGGCATTGGCCGCGGTGATCGTGCCGTCCTTCTTGAAGGCCGGCTTCAGCGACGGGATCTTGTCCAGCTTGGCCTTGAAGGGCTGTTCGTCGAACTTGATCACGGTGTCGCCGCCCTTGCCGGCCAGCGTCACCGGCGCCATTTCCCAGTCGAAGCTGCCGTCCTCGTTGGCCTGCCTGGCGCGTGTGGTGCTGGCGATGGCGAAAGCGTCCTGCGCCTCGCGGCTGAAGCCGTACTTGGCCACACAGCTCTCGGCAAACACACCCATCGCCTTGCCGCGCTCGTAGGCGTCCTCCAGCCCGTCCATCGCCATGTGGTCGAACAGTTGCGCGGCGCCGTAGCGCACGCCCTTGCGCGCGAACATCAGGTGCGGCGCGTTGCTCATGCTCTCCATGCCGCCGGCCACCACCGCGCAGGCCGAGCCGGCGGCCAGCATGTCATGCGCGAACATCATCGCGCGCATGCCGCTGCCACACATCTTGCTCAGCGTCACCGCGCCGGCCGATTGCGGCAGCCCGGCCTTCAACGTGGCCTGCCGCGCCGGCGCCTGGCCCTGGCCGGCCATCAGGCAGTTGCCCATCAGCACCTCGTCGATGCTGTCGCCGGGCACGCCAGCACGCTCGACCGCAGCGCGGATGGCCACGGCGCCCAGTTCCCAGGCCGGCAGCGCGGCGAAGTCGCCGAGCAGGCCGCCGATCGGCGTACGCGCCGCGGACACGATGACGATGGATTCGGACATGGTGCTTCTCCCCAAAGGCTGGACCGAGATCGAAGGCGCCGCTCAGTCGCTCGGCGTGTTGCCCAACAGGCCGCGCTCGGCCTGTGCGAGACGCTGAATATAGGCCTGGAACTGCGGATCCTCGCCGCGCAGCAGCTGCGGCAACAGGTCATAGAAGTCATCGCGCCGGCACCACTCGCGCATGTAGTCGTCCCACGAGTTCCAGCGGCGCTGCTCGGCCGCGCTCATCTTCGGCTTCCAGGCCACCAGGTAGGCGCGCTCGAACAGCGAGATCAGCATGTCGAAGATGACGCGCATGCGCTCGCGCTGCTCGTGCGTGGCATCGGCCAGCGCCGCGGCGCTGCGCAGCTGCAGGTCGGCATTGGCCAGCACCACCGACAGGAAGTGGTTGTAGGCGTCGCTCAGCCGCTGGTAGGCCTCTTCCTCCTCGTTCTCGCGCTCCTTGCGCTGCTGCGCCAGGAACACCCACACGGCGAAGGGCAGGCCGATGGTCGTCACCAGCTGGCTGGCCAGCTCGCCGATCTCGCGCAGCGTCATGCCGGGGCGGCCAGCGCTTCGGGCCGTGCCTTGCGCACGTTGACGAAGCGCTTGTGTGGCTCGTAGGGAAACACGTCGTGCACGTGGCCGGCGAGGATGCGCTCCTTGTGGCCCTGCCAGAAATCGGCCTCCAGCAGCTCGGCATGGTGCTTCATAAAGACCTCGCGCACCGCCGGGTTGCCCAGCAGGAAGGGCGCGAAGGTCTCCGGGAACACGTCCTTCGGGCCGACGCTGTACCAGATCTCGCCGGACATCTCTTCTTCCTCGTTGCGCGCCGCCGGCACGCGACGGAAGTTGCAGTCGGTGAGGTATTCGATCTCGTCGTAGTCGTAGAACACCACCTTGCCGTGGCGCGTGACGCCAAAGTTCTTGAACAGCATGTCGCCGGGGAAGATGTTGGCGGCCACCAGGTCCTTGATGGCGTTGCCGTATTCGATCACCGCCTTCTCGATCTGCCCGGGCGCGCCTTCGTGCAGGAAGATGTTCAGCGGGATCATGCGCCGCTCGATGTAGACATGGCGGATGACCAGCGCGTCGCGGTCCTCCTCGATCAGGCTCGGGCAGTAGTGCTTCAGCTCCTCGATCAGCTCGGGCTCGAAGCGTGCGCGCGGGAAGGCGACGTTGCTGTACTCCAGCGTGTCGGCCATGCGGCCGACGCGGTCGTGCTGCTTGACCAGCAGGTACTTGGCCTTGATCTGCTCGCGCGTGGTGTCCTTCTGCGGCGGATAGAAGTCCTTGATGACCTTGAACACGTAGGGGAAGCTGGGCAGGTCGAAGACCAGCATCACCATGCCCTTGATGCCCGGCGCGATGCGGAAGGCGTCGCTGGAATGGCGCTGGTGGGCGAGGAAGTCGCGGTAGAAGAGGTTCTTGCCGTGCTTCTGCAGGCCCAGCGCGTTGTAGATCTCGGTGCGCGGCTTGCGCGGCATCAGGCTGCGCAGGAACTGCACGTAGGCGCTGGGCACCTCCATGTCGACCATGAAGTACGCGCGCGCGAAACTGAACAGGATCAGCAACTCGTCCTCGCTGAACATCGCGGTGTCGATCAAGAGTTGCCCCGCGTCGCCATGCAGGATGGGCAGCGCGAAGGGCACCTCGGTGTAGCCGTTGACGATCTTGCCCACCAGGTAGGCGCCCTTGTTGCGATAGAACAGCGAAGACAGGACCTGGATCTGGAAATTGGCACGCAGCGTCCACTGCGCCACCGGCAGCCCGATGTGATCGCCCAGCGCCTGCAGCACGTCGTCGATGTCGCGGCCCAGGTCCTCGAACTCGCACTGCAGCTGGAAGTTGTGCACCACCCGGTGCAGCGCCTCGCGCAGCGTCTCACGCGTCGGGTAGTAGGCGCGGAACGTGGGCAGCGCGCCGGGCTGGTCGTCCTCGATGTATTCGGTGCTGACCGCCGGGCGCACGAAGATGAAGTCGTTGCGGAAATAGCTGCGGTGCAGCAGCTTGACGGTGACCGAGTTGAAGAAGGTCTCCGCCAGTTCCGGCTGGTGGTGATCGGTCAGCAGGCCGATGTAGTGCAGCTTGACCTGCTGCCAGCTGTCCATCGACAGCGAGTCGACGTCGAACTCCTGGCGCAGCCGCTGCGCCGACTCGGCCACGCGCTGGTCGTAGAACTCGATGCGCAGGGCCTGCGCGCGCTGCTGCCCATGCCAGTCGGCCGCCTCGAAACGCGCCTTGGCCGCGGCACTGGCCTCGCGGAACAGCCGGTAGTGTCGGTTGAAGCCGTCGAGCATCGCGCGCGCGATGTCGAAGGCCCGGGTGTCGGTCAGGCGGTGCGGGAACATCGCTGGGCTCTTGTCGCGCGGGCGCGAGCGGCGCGTGCGCTGGTTAGACTCGGGCGAATCTCGATGCGACAAATGGTAGCCCACGCATGGCCAATGCCCAGGAAGGTGAACTGAACTACGTCTTCGGCGACAGCTTGCCGGACATCGGCCGCACATGGCCGGTGGTCGAAGGCGTGCGCTGGCTGCGCATGCGATTGCCCTTCGCGCTGGACCATATCAACCTGTGGCTTCTGCGCGACCACGAAGGCGGACGCGAGGGTTGGGCCATCGTCGACTGCGGCATCGACAACGAAGGCACCCGCGCCGCCTGGGAGCAGGTCTTCGCCACCGAGCTGCAGGGCCTGCCGGTGCTGCGCGTGATCTGCACGCACATGCACCCCGACCACATCGGCCTGGCGCAATGGCTCACCGAGCGTTGGCAGTGCCGCCTGTGGATCAGCGCCACCGACTGGAACGCCGCACGCGTTGCCAGCAGCGCCATCGGCGATGCGCACAGCGGCCATGGTGCGGCAGACTTCTACGCCCTGCACGGCCTGAACGACCCGGCGGCCTTGGCCGAGGTGCGCGAACGTTCCAACCTCTATGCCAGCATGGTGCGGCAGGTGCCGGACCAATTTCGCCGGCTGATGCACGGCATGCGGCTGCGAATCGGCAACCACGACTGGCAGTGCATTGCCGGCTACGGACATGCGCCGGAGCACATCGCGTTGCATTGCCCTGAAATCGATTGGGCCCCCGAGGCGCCTGCGGCGCCGCCCCCCCAAGGGGGTGCAGCCGGCCTTGGGGCGGCCCGGCGGCCGGCTGGCGTACTGATCGCCGGCGACATGGTGCTGCCGCGCATTTCCACCAACATCAGCGTCTACGACACCGAACCCGAAGCCAACCCGCTGCCGCTGTACCTGGAATCGATCCGCGCGATGCGCACGCTGCCGGCCGACACGTTGGTGCTGCCCTCGCACGGCAAGCCTTTCACCGGGTTGCACCGGCGCATCGACCAGCTGCTGCGCCACCACGACGAGCGCTGCGCCGAGGTGCTGCAGGCCTGCGCGAAGGCGCCGCGCAGCGCCGCCGAGCTGCTGGCGGTGATGTTCAAGCGCGAGCTGGACATGCACCAGACCACCTTCGCACTGGGCGAGGCGGTGGCCCATGTGCATGCGCTGCTGGCGGACGGGCAGCTGAAGGAAGTGCCGCGCGGCGACGGCGTGCTGCGCTACGCCACGACCAGCTGAGCCCGTCAGTCGAAGACCGGCACCTGGCCGTCGCGCAGCGCGACGCGGGAGTGTTCGTAGTCCGGCAGCACCGAGCGCACCACGTCCCAGAAGGCGGGGCTGTGGTTCATTTCGCGCAGGTGCGCCAGCTCGTGTGCCACCACGTAGTCGATGACCGGCAGGCCGAAGTGCACCAGCCGCCAGTTCAGGCGGATCGAGCCGTCGGCATTGGCGCTGCCCCAGCGCGTGGCGGCCGAGCTCAAGGCGATGCGGCGCACGCGCACGTTCAGCCGCGGCGCAAAGGCCGCGCAGCGCTCCTCGAAGATGCGCCGCGCCTGGCGCTGCAGCCAGCTCTGCACCGCGTCGCGGATCTGCTCGGGCGTGGCGGTGTGCGGCAGGCCAACGCGCAGCAGCCGGCGCGGCACCCCCGGCAGGCCGTCGGCACCCTGATCCAGCAGCGCGCCGGTGGCACGCGCATCGAGCACGATGATCACGGTCTCGCCCAGGAAGGGCAGCTCGGTGCCGTCGCGCCAGTCGACGCGGCCCGAGTGCAGCCGCGCCGCACGCTCGCGCTGCTCGCGCAGCTTGCGCAGGATCCAGCCGCGCTTTTCCTGCAGCGCGCTGTCCACCTCGTTCAGGCCGACCCAGCGCGGCACGCTGACCGACAGCCCCTCGGGGCCGACCACGAAGCCGATGCTGCGACGCCGTGCGCGGCGCATCTCGTAGGCCACCAGGTGCCCGTCCAGGCGCACATCGCGCTGCGCGCGCGGATGTTTGAAGACCTCGCCGGCCAGCGCCTCGCGGGGCACGGCGGGCAGCGGTGCTGCCGCGGGCGGCGGCGGCGGGCCGGGCAGATCCGGCTCCGGCTCATCGAACAGCGAGCGCTGCAGCAGCGTCCAGGGAGCGATCCAGCGCGACATGGGCCGCGATTCTAGGTGTAGGCCTGCGCGTCGATGCGGCGCATCTCGGCTTCGATCCAGCGCTCGACTTCCCGCATCAGCTCGTCGGGCTTGCGCCCCTGCACCGCGATCGGCTGGCCGATGGAAACGTCGATCACGCCCGGGCGCAGCAGGAAGCTCCTGCGCGGCCAGCAGCGCGCCGAGGCCACGGCGATGGGCACGATCGGCGTGCCGGTGACGATGGCCAGCCGCGCCGCACCCGATTGGTACTTTCCCTTGTGCCCGCGCGCGCTGCGCGTGCCCTCGGGGAACATGATGACCCAGTTGCCCTGTGCCATGAAGCGCCGCCCCTGCTCGGCTACCTTGTTCCAGGCCTCGGTGCGCTTGCTGCGGTCGATGTGGATCATGTCCAGCTTGCCGATCGCCCAGCCGAAGAAGGGGATCAGCAGCAACTCCTTCTTGAAGACATAGCACAGCGGGTGCGACATCAGCACCGGGTAGGCGAAGGTCTCCCAGGTGGACTGGTGCTTCGACGCCAGCAGCACCGCGCGCAGGCCCTCCTGGGCGGTAGGCAGGTTGTCCATGCCCTGCACGCGGTGGCGCACGCCGCAGATGACGCGGGCGCCCCAGATCACCAGGCGCAGCCAGAACACGCACATCCAGTACAGCGGCGTGCCCTTGATGAAGATCGAGGCCAGCACCACCGCCGTGGCCACGGGGACCACGGTGACCAGCATCCACAGCAGGAACAGCACCGAGCGCAGCGCGGCCAGCAGGATCATGGCGCCGCACCCCCGAAGGGGGGCGCCATCGTCGCTTCGGGCGAGCTCAATTCAACAGACCGGATTGAGAGTCGCGCAGGTGCTCGCGCTCCAGCAGGTGGGTGGCCAGTTCGCCCAGGTCCTGGTGGACAAAGGTTCCAGGCACCTGGGCGATGAGTTCAGCCACCTCTGCGGCGCTGAGCGCTGCGGCGCGGCCGCTGCGCACCAGGTGCGGCTCGCAGCCGGCCGCCTGCGCGGCCTGCAGGTCGCGCAGCGTGTCGCCGACCATTGGCACCAGCCGCAGGTCGACGCCGTAGCGCCGGCCGATGTCCAGCGCCATGCCGGGCAGCGGCTTGCGGCAGTCGCAGTGGTCTTCGGGTGTGTGCGGGCAGAAGAACACCGCGTCCATGCGCCCGCCGAGCGCTTGCAGGCTGCGCAGCATGTGCGCATGCACGGCATTGACCGCGGTCATGTCGATCATGCCGCGACCGATGCCCGACTGGTTGGTGGCCACCACCACATGCCAGCCGGCATGGTTCAGGCGCGACACCGCCTCCAGCGCGCCGGGCACCGCCACCCATTCCTCCGGCGCCTTGATGTGGTCCTCGCGGAACTCATTGAGGATGCCGTCGCGGCCGAGGATGATCAGCTTGGGGATCGGCTGCATGGTGCTAGGCCGCCAGCTTGGACAGGTCGGCGACGCGGTTCATCGCGGCGTGCAACTGGCCCAGCAGCGCCAGGCGGTTGGCGCGCAGCGCCGGGTCGTCGGCGTTGACCATGACCTTGTCGAAGAAGTCGTCGACCGGCGCCTTCAGTGCGGCCAGCGCCTGCAGAGAGCCGGCCAGGTCACCGGCGTCGAAGGCGGCATCGGCCCGGCGCGACACGCCTTGCAGCGCCGCGTGCAACGCGGATTCGGCCGCGTCGCCGAACAGTTCGGCCTTGACCGCGACGGGCGCCACGCCCTCGGACTTCTTCAGGATGTTGCCGACGCGCTTGTTGGCCGCGGCCAGCGCCGGCGCCTCGGGCAGCGCGGCAAACTGGCGCAGCGCGGCCAGCCGCGCCGGCAGCGCGGCCCAGCGCTCGGGCCGCAGTTCCAGCACCGCATCGACTTCCTGCGCGCTGTAGCCCAATTCACGCAGGTAGCCGACCAGCCGCTCGCGCAGGAACAGCGCGAGCTCGGCTTGAGCCTGACCATGTTGCGGCCCGAAGGCCTTGAAGGCCTGCAGCACCAGCGCTTCGGTGTCCAGCGGCAGGGCACGCTCGATCAGCATGCGGATCACGCCCAGCGCATGGCGGCGCAGCGCAAACGGGTCCTTGTCGCCGCTGGGCAGCTGGCCGATGCCGAACAGCCCGACGAGCGTCTCCAGCTTGTCGGCCAGCGCCACCGCCACGCCGGCAGGGCGGCGCGGCAACTCGTCGCCGGCGAAGCGCGGCTTGTAGTGGTCCTCGACGGCGAAGGCCACGTCCTCGGTCTCGCCATCGTGGCGCGCGTAGTAGCCGCCCATGATGCCCTGCAGCTCGGGAAACTCGCCGACCATGTCGCTCACCAGGTCGGCCTTGGCCAGCAACGCAGCGCGGTCGGCGCATTGCGCCAGCGCCGGCCCGCCGAGCTGCTCGCCGATGGCACGCGCCAGCGCGCGCACACGCTCGACGCGCTCGCCCTGCGTGCCGAGCTTGCCGTGGTAGACCACCTTGGCCAGCGCCGGCACGCGCGACTCGAGCGACTTCTTGCGGTCCTGGTCGAAGAAGAACTTGGCGTCGGCCAGGCGCGGGCGCACCACGCGTTGGTTGCCTTCGACGATGCGGCTCGGGTCGGCCGGGCGGATGTTGCTGACCACCAGGAAATGCCTTGTCAGCCGGCCCTCGGCATCGACCAACGGGAAGTACTTCTGGTTGGCCTTCATCGTCAGGATCAGGCACTCGCTGGGCACGTCCAGGAACTGCGCGTCGAACTGGCAGGCCAGCACGTTGGGCCGCTCGACCAGGCCGGTGACCTCGTCGAGCAAGGCCTCGTCGTCGACCGGGCGCAAACCCAAGGCGCTTGCCGCAGCCTGCAGCTGGCGCACGATCTCGGCGCGACGTGCGGCGAAAGCCGGGATCACCGCGCCTTCGTCCTGCAGTTGCTGCACGTAGCTGTCGGCTTCGCGCAGCGTCAACGGCGATTCGACGGCCTCGAAGCGGTGGCCATGGGTGATGCGGTGCGCCTGCAGGCCCAGGGCCGAGACCGGCACCACCTCGTCGCCATGCAACGCGACCAGGCCATGCGCCGGGCGCACGAAGTGCACGCCGGACCAGCCGTCGGCCAGCTGATAGCTCATCACCTTGGGGATTGGCAGCCTGGTCAGCGCGTCGTCCAACGCGTTCTGCAGGCCTTCGGCCAGCGTCGCCCCCGGGATGAGGCTGTCGTGGAACAGCGCCTCGGCCTTGCCTTCGCCCTGGCGCCTGAGCTGCGACACCGGCACGTCGGCCGCGCCGATGGCGGCCAACTTCTTCAGCAGCGCCTGCGTCGGCTGGCCATCGGCATCGAGCGCCACCGCCACCGGCATCAGCTTCTGCAGCAGCTGCCGGTCGGCCGCCTTCGGCGCCACGCCGGCAATGTGCACCGCCAGACGGCGTGGCGAGGCATAGGCGCCAACGCGCGCATCGGCCGCGGCCAGGCCCTGCGCCTTGAGGGCATCGGACAGCAGCGTGGCGAAGGCCTCGCCCAGCTTCTTCAGTGCCTTGGGCGGCAGCTCCTCGACGAAGATCTCGACCAGCAGGTTCTCGTGCGTCATGCTCAGGCCGCCTTCTTCGCCAGTTGCGCAGCCACTTCCTCGGCCCAGGCGCGCGGCGCCATCGGGAAGCCCAGCCGCGCGCGACTGTCCAGATAGCTCTGCGCCACGGCGCGTGCCAGGTTGCGGATGCGGCCGATGTAGGCGGCGCGTTCGGTGACGCTGATGGCACCGCGCGCATCCAGCAGGTTGAAGGTGTGCGCTGCCTTCAGCAGTTGCTCATAGGCCGGCAGCGCCAGCTGCTGTTCCATCAGGTGCTTGCTCTGCCGCTCGTGCGCATTGAACGAATGCAGCAGGAACTCGACATCGCTGTGCTCGAAGTTGTAGGCACTCTGCTCGACCTCGTTCTGGTGGTAGACATCGCGGTAGCTGATGCCCTCGGCCCACTGCAGGTCGAACAGGCTTTCCACGCCCTGGATGTACATGGCCAGCCGTTCCAGGCCGTAGGTGATCTCGCCGGTGATCGGCCTGCAGTCGATGCCGCCCACCTGCTGGAAGTAGGTGAACTGCGTGACCTCCATGCCGTTGAGCCAGACCTCCCAGCCCAGGCCCCAGCAGCCGAGCGTGGGGTTCTCCCAGTCGTCTTCGACGAAGCGCACGTCGTTGCGCTTCAGGTCGAAGCCCAGCGCCTCGAGCGAGCCCAGATACAGCTCCAGGATGTCGGCCGGCGCGGGTTTCAGCACCACCTGGTACTGGTAGTAGTGCTGCAGGCGATTCGGGTTCTCGCCGTAGCGGCCGTCCTTGGGCCGGCGGCTGGGCTGCACATAGGCTGCCTTCCAGGGCTCGGGGCCCAGCGCGCGCAAAAAGGTGGCGGTGTGGCTGGTGCCGGCGCCGACCTCCATGTCGTAGGGCTGCAGCAGCGCGCAGCCCTGGCGGTCCCAGTAGTCCTGGAGCGTGAGGATGATCTGCTGGAAGCTGCGCATCGGTGGAAGGCCCAGGGTTCGGCGTAAACCCCCGATTCTACGAAGCGCCCCTCACGCTAGGCTTTGCGCCTGTCCAGGGAGGAAACACCATGCACGATTTGCTGATCGCGGGCGCCACGGTGATCGACGGCACAGGCGCCGCCGCGCTGACGGCCGATGTCGCCGTGCAGAACGGCCGCATCGTCGAGGTCGGACGCATCACAGGCACGGCGCGTGAGCGCATCGACGCCGTCGGCGCCTGGCTGACGCCGGGCTTCGTCGACATCCACACCCATTACGACGGCCAGGCCAGCTGGGACGAGACCTTCTCGCCCAGCATCCACCATGGCGTGACCACGCTGGCCATGGGCAACTGCGGCGTTGGCTTCGCGCCGCTGAAGGCCGGCGAGCAGGACCGACTGATCCGCCTGATGGAAGGCGTGGAAGACATTCCCGGCGTGGCCCTGAGCGAAGGCGTGCGCTTCGACTGGCAGAGCTTCCCGCAATACATGGACGCGCTCGACCGCGCGCCGCACAGCCTGGACTATCTGGTGCAGGTGCCGCACGACCCGCTGCGCATGCTCGTGATGGGTGAACGCGCGGTGGCGCAGCAGGCAGCGACGGCGCAGGACATCGAGGCCATGCGCGCGCTGCTGCGCGAGGCGCTGGAAGCCGGCGCGGCCGGCTTTTCGACCGGCCGCAGCGACAACCATCGCACCTCTCGCGGCGAGGAAACGCCCGCGTCGGAAGCCAGCGCCGCCGAGCTGACAGGCATTGCACGCGCCTTCGACGGCCTGAAGCATGGCGTCGTGCAGGTGGTCAGCGACTTCGACGTGCTGCGCGGGCCGGAGCGCTTCGACGCCGAGTTCGATTTGGTCGAGCAGCTGGCCCAGGCAGCCGGCCGCCCGCTGTCGATGACCTGGATGCAGCGCGACCCCGGCGGCGAACAGTACCTGGCCATGCAGGCGCGGGTGGAGGCGGCGGTGGCGCGCGGCCTGCCGCTGTACCTGCAGACGGCGGCACGCGGCATCGGTGTCATCAACGGGCTGGATGCGAGCTTCCACTTCTTCGTCGGCTCGCCGGCCTACAAGGAGGTGGCGAAGCTGCCGCTGGCCGAGCGCGCGGCGGCGCTGCGCGACCCGGTGCGCAAGGCGCGCGCGTTGAGCGAAGGCTTCGAGCGCATGGCCGGCGACGGCACGGCCATCCCGCCACTGGTGGACATCCTGCTGCAGCGTATCGAGCTGATCAGTGCGCGCATGTTTCCGTTGTCCTCGCGCGACGGCGAGGTGCCCGACTACGAGCCGCCGGTTGCACGGAGCTTCTACGCGCAGGCCCATCAGCGCGGCTGCACGGCACTGGAGGCGATGTACGACCACCTGGCCGAAGGCGACGGCGGCAACCTGATCTATTTTCCGATCTTCAACTACAACGACGGCAATCTCGATACCACGCGGCGCATGCTGGCGCATCCGCGCGCTCTGTTCGCCTTGAGCGACGCGGGTGCACATGTCGGCACGATCTGTGACGCCAGCTTCACCACCTTCATGCTCACGCACTGGGTGCGCGACCGCTCGCACGACCGGCTGCCGCTGGAGCAGGCGGTGCAGATGCTGAGTTCGCGCAACGCGAGCTACCTGGGGCTCACGGACCGCGGCGTGATCGCGCCGGGCCAGCGCGCCGACCTCAACCTGATCGACCCGCAGCGCCTGTCGGTGGGCACGCCGAAGATCGTGCGCGACCTGCCTGCCGGAGGTCGTCGCTTCCTGCAGAAGGGCGAGGGCTACCTGGGCACCTGGGTGGCCGGCCAATGCGTGCAGCGCAATGGCGAGCTCAGCGCCGCGCGGCCCGGTCGCCTGGTGCGCATGGGTCAAGCTTCGGCACGCTGAGCACCCCCGCGATCAGCGCGGCAGCCAGCACCAGCCACGGCCACAGGCCGAGGCGCGCACTCCACCAGGCAAAGGGTGTCAGCCCCTCTCGCCCCTGCACCCGCGCGTCGAGCACGCCCTGGGTGAAGGGCGGCAACTGCGCCAGCACCTGGGCGCGGTGGTCGATGATGGCCGTGGCGCCGGTGTTGGTGGCGCGCAGCATCGGGCGCTGGAACTCCAGCGTGCGCATGCGCGAGATGTTCAGGTGCTGCTGGACCGCGATGGTGTCGCCGAACCAGCCGATGTTGCTGACGTTGGCGAAGATCGTCGGCGCGCGCGCCGGGTCAATGAAGCGCCGCGCCAGTTCGGCGCCGAAAAGGTCCTCGTAGCAGATGTTCGGCGCGATGCGCTCGCCGCCGACGCTGAAGGACGGCGCGTTCAGCGGACCGCGCGCGAAGTCGCCCAGCGGGATGTCCATCAGCTGCGTGAACCAGCGAAAGCCCGTGGGGATGAACTCGCCGAAGGGCACCAGGTGCACCTTGTCGTAGCGGTAGGGCACGCCGCCGCGGCTGGCGGCCGACAGGCCGACCACGGAATTGGTGTAACCGCTGTGGTAGTCGCCCAGCGGCACGCCGATCAACGCCGACTGGCCCGATTTCTCGAAGCGCGCGCGCAGCGCCGGCCAGTAGTCGGGCACCAGTTCGGTCAGCTGCTCGGGCAGCAGCGGCACGGCCGTCTCCGGCGCCACCACCAGCTGGCCGCGTGCGCCCTGCAGCGCCTGCGCCACCCAGGCCAGCGTCTGCGGCACGTGCTGCATCGAGAACTTCTCGTCCTGCGGCACGTTGCCCTGCAGCAGGCTGACGCTCAGCTCGCCGCTGGGTCGGCTGAAGTCACGGGTGCCGACCGCTGCCGACAGCGCCGGGACGGCCAAGGCCACCGCCAGCGCCGCCAGCGCCTGAGGCGGCTTCGCACGCCCGTGCCAGGCGGCCGCGAGCAGCGCGGCCAGTGCTGCACCGAGCGTGCCGATGCCGCTGACGCCGATCCAGGGTGCCCACGCAGCCAGCGGGCCGTCGACCTGTGAATAGCCGCTGGCCAGCCAGGGAAATCCGGTGAAGATGACCGTGCGTGCCAGTTCGGCCAGCAACCACAGTGCGGCGAACAGGGCCACGTCGAGCGCCACGCGGCCACGGCGCCAATGCGCGAACAGGCCCAGCGCCAGGGCCAGGTACAGCGCCAGGCCCATGCACAGCAGTGCCACCGCCAGCACCGCCAGCCAGGCGGGCAGGTCGCCGTAGCGGTGCAGGCTGATGAACAGCCACCACACGCCCGCGCCCAGCCAGGCGCTGCCGTACAACCAGCCCAGCAGCGCGGCGCGGCGCGGCGCTTCACGCCAGAGCAGCGCCGCCAGCGCGGCGGTGCACAGCAGCGGCAGCCACCACAGCGCGGAATGGACGAAGGCCAGGGTCTGCAGCGCGCCCAGAGACGCCGCGGCCAGACCCTGCGGCAGCAGCCCCGCGCGAGGGTTCAAGCGCCGTCGCTCGATGGCCGCTTGGCGGGCAGGCGTGCCACGCGGAACCAGCGCACGGCGCCGCCGCGCGCCAGCATCACCGCAAAACGCAGACCGCCGAGATCGACCGTCTCGCCGCGGCGCGGCACCCGGCCCAGCTCATGGGCGACCAGGCCGCCGATAGTTTCGAAGTCGGTCTCGGGCAGGTGCAGGCCGAAGGCTTCGTTGACCGAGGCGATGGAGGTGTCGCCAGCCACGCGGTGCGTACCGTCGGCCAGGGTGTAGACGCCGCTTTCCTCGTCGTGGTCGTCGAACTCGTCCTCGATCTCGCCGACGATTTCCTCGAGCACGTCCTCGATCGTGATCAGCCCGGCCGTCTGGCCGAATTCGTCGATGACGATGGCCAGGTGGTTGCGGTTGGAGCGAAAGTCGCGCAGCAGTTCGTTGAGCCGCTTCGATTCGGGCACGAACACGGCCGGACGCAACAGGGTACGCAGGTTCAGCTCGGGCGCACGCTGCAGCTTGAGCAGGTCCTTGGCCATCAGGATGCCGATGACGTTGTCGCGGCGACCTTCGTACACCGGAAAGCGCGAGTGCGCGGTTTCGATCACCACCCCAAGCAACTCGTCATAGGGCGCGTCGATGTCCAGCAGGTCCATGCGCGGGGCGGCCACCATCACGTCGCCGGCGCTCATGTCGGCCATGCGCAGCACGCCTTCGAGCATCTGCCGCGATTCGGGCTCGATCAGCTCGCGCTGCTCGGCATCGGCCAGCGTGGCGATCAGCTCCGCCCGCGAATCGGGGCCCGGCGAGATGAATTCGACCAGCCGGTCGAACAAGGAGCGCTTGTCCGCGGGGGGACGCAGGTGCCGCGAAGGCTGGGGGTCTGACAACTTGGAGGCAGCGAAGTGGCGCTGCACGAAGAATAACGCAGTGGCCAAAGGCCCAGGTCACGGCGCCCCCGGCCCACTGCCCGGTGCCTGCACTTGAATTTGGACACAATGGCCGCATTTCTATTCGTTACTCTCATGTACGACAGCAGCAAGGTACCCTCATGTCCCAAGGCCTGATTCCCGCCACCATCCTCACCGGCTTCCTTGGCTCGGGCAAGACCACCTTGCTCAAGCGCGTGCTCAGCGAATCGCACGGGCAGAAGATCGCCGTGATCGAGAACGAGTTCGGCTCGGAGAACATCGACAACGACATCCTGGTGCAGGACAGCCGCGAGGAGATCATCCAGCTGAACAACGGCTGCGTGTGCTGCTCCATCCGCGAGGATCTGCGCACCACGCTGTCCGAGTTGGCCGAGAAGAAGCGCAAGGGCGATCTCGACTTCGACCGCGTCGTCATCGAAACCACCGGCCTGGCCGACCCCGGACCGGTGGCACAGACCTTCTTCATGGACGACGAGATTGCCGAGGTGTACCTGCTCGACTCGATCCTGACGCTGGTCGACGCCAAGCATGCCGATGGCCAGCTCGACACGCGGCAGGAGGCACGTCGCCAGGTGGGCTTCGCCGACCAGATCTTCATCAGCAAGACCGACCTGGTGGCTGAAGGCGAGGTCCAGGCGCTGGTGCACCGGCTCAAGCACATGAACCCGCGCGCGCCGCAGCGCCAGGTGCATTTCGGCGAAGTGCCGATCGCCGAGGTCTTCGACCTGCGCGGCTTCAACCTGAATGCCAAGCTGGACATCGACCCGGAGTTCCTGAAGCCCGACGGCGGGCACGAACATCACGACGACGACGATGATCATGAGCATGGCGAGCACTGCGACCACCCGCATCACCATCACCATGACGACGACGTCAAGTCCTTCGTCTTCCATGCCGACCGGCCGCTGAACCCGGCCAAGCTGGAGGACTTCCTGGGCGCGATCGTGCAGGTCTACGGCCCGAAGATGCTGCGCTACAAGGGCGTGCTGCACATGCAGGGCAGCGAGCGCAAGGTCATCTTCCAGGGCGTGCACCAGTTGATGGGCAGCGACCTCGGCCCGAAGTGGGCGCCGGGCGAGAAAAAAGCCAGCAAGATGGTCTTCATCGGCATCGATCTGCCCCGAGACATCCTGCTGCAGGGCCTGGAGCAATGCGTGTCCTGAGCAGCATTTCACGACGCCATGACAGGCTCCGCAACGGCGCCGTCGGCGGGGCCACAAGCTGGCGCATCATGATGGCTACAATCCGCGCGCTCGAACCCGGTGGCCGGGCCGCTCCGGCGGTGCTCCCACTGGGATAGAAGAGCCTGTTTTCCCTAGAGTTCCGGCAAGGAGACCCCAATTGAACAAGACGCTGGCCAAGAGCGCCGCGACCCCCGCAAAGAAGGTCCCCGCCAAGGTCGCGCCTGCAAAACCCGCCGAGGCGCCGCCGCCGGCCAAGGCGGGCCTGAAGCCCGCCGCGGCTGCTGCCAGCAAGCCTGCCGGGCGCTCCTCCAAGGCGCATGCGATGCCCGAACCGGCGCCCGCCCCAATCACCAACCGCTTTACCGACCGCTTTGCCCCGGCGCGTGCGCCGGTGCGCGGCCATGACGAACTCGACGTGTTCAAGCCGCTGGCGAAACCCGACCCGAAGCTGGCCAACGCCTGGAAGACCAAGTCGGCCGGCGACCTGACCGAAGCCGAACTTCTGGCCATGCCGGACAGCGAGTACATGAACGAGAAGCAGCGCGAGTTCTTCCGGCTGCGCCTGCAGGCGCAGAAGGATGATCTGCTGTCCAATGCCGGCGAGACCACCGAGCACCTTCGCGAGGACACCTCGATCGTGCCCGACCCGGCCGACCGCGCCACCATCGAGGAAGAACACGCGCTGGAGCTGCGCACGCGCGACCGCGAACGCAAGCTGCTGAAGAAGATCGGCCAGTCGCTGGCGCGCGTCGAAGCCGGCGACTATGGCTATTGCGACGAGACTGGCGAGCCGATCGGCCTGGCCCGGTTGCTGGCCCGGCCGACAGCCACGCTCTCACTCGAGGCCCAGCAGCGGCGCGAGATGAAGCAGAAGATGTTTGGTGACTGACCGCCTGCTCATTTCCGCAAGACCGCACTGGGCGCTTTGATGGCCGACAACAAGGACGGCGAAAGCTTCTTCCGCAAGGTGGTCCGCTTCGTGGCCAATCCGGCCACGGATTGGGCCGACTTGGGCACCCGGGTGGACGACACGCGCGAGCTGGACCTCGAGAAGTCCGAGCTCAAGGCGATGGTCGAACGCAAGCGGCGCAACGACTTCGTGCGCAAGCGCGAGTTCGACATGCTGCGCAAGGTGCGCCGCGAAGGGCTTTCTCCTGAGCAATTGGCAACGCTGGGCAGTTCGTCGCGGCTCGACGATTCCGAGGCGCGGCAGTCCGAGAGCGCAAGCGCCCGCCCCGAAGGCGGCGTCAAGGCCAAGATCGACGAGATCGAGCAGCAGATGGTCGGCGGCAGCTTTTCGCCATCGGGGCGCCGGAATTCAGGTTTCTTCAATGCGCCCACCGAGCCGGCGGTGTTGGCCCGTTCGGGTTTACCGCCTCCGTCGGCAGACGTGCCACTGGATGCGCAGCGCGAAGAGCTGCCGGCGCTGCCGCTCCTGCCGGATTTGGATGTAGCGCCGGTCGAAGTACAGGCGCCGGTTTTTGCAGCACCGGGACTGCCGCCGCTGGCACCGCTGTCGTTGGCCACTTCGGGCGACACCGGCGAGTTCGAGCACCGCTTCGGTGTCGAGATCAGCGAGGTGGTGCACGACCCCGACCTGGACGAGGCGGTGATCGCGTTCGCCAACGCGGACTTCAATCAGTGCGAGCAGTCGCTGTCGCAGCTCACCAGTGCCGGCGGTGCGCGGGCTCAGCATGCCGAAACCTGGCTGGTGCTGTTCGACCTGTACCGCGCCACCGGCCAGCAGCAGCGCTTCGAGGCGCTGGCGAGTGACTACGCTCACCAGTTTGGCTGGTCGGCGCCGCAATGGTTCTCGCTGCCCAAGCTGGTGTCTGATGCGGTGGCCGACTCCGCCAACGCCGAACGCATCAGCAGCAACGGCCCGACAGGCGGCGACGTCGGCTGGGTCTGCCCAGAGTTGCTGGACATCGACGCGGTCGCGCGGCTGCGTTCGCAGACGTTGCAGATGCCGCTGCCCTGGGTGTTTGATTGGGCCGCGCTTCGCAGCATCGATGCCGAAGCGGCGACACAACTGTCATCGCTGTTCCGACACTGGAGCAAGCAGCAGTTGGAAATGCGTTGGATGTCCGGCGAGAACCTCTTCGCCAGGCTGCAGGAAGCCGCGCCGACTGGCGTGCGCGATGCCGACCCGGCCTTTTGGCAGGCGCGTCTGGATGCGCTGCGCCTGGCCAATCGAGCCGATCAATTCGACGAAGCCGCCATCGACTACTGCGTGACCTACGAGGTCTCGCCTCCGTCATGGGAGCGCACACGCTGCAACGTGCGCATCGGCGGCTCCACCCTCAACACCCACACTCCGCCGCTGTCGATGGTCAGCGACGTGTCCACCGGGTTCATGGAGTCCGGGCTCGTTGACGACACCATCAGTGGCACCCAGGTGGCGAGCATCGAGCTTTCGGGTCAATTGGTCAGCGACATCAGCGGCACGCTGGAGCGACTGAATTCGCAACTGGGTAAGTCGCAGGTGGTCACGGTATCCTGCGCCAAGCTGATCCGCGTGGACTTCATCGCGGCCGGCGACCTGCTCAACTGGGTGCTGGTCAAGCGCAGCGAAAACCGGATGGTGCAGTTCGTCGATGCGCACCGCCTGGTGGCGCTGTTCTTCGGCGCCATGGGCATCAACGAGCACGCCAAGGTGCAGGTGCGCAAGGTCTGACCCGACGCCGCGGCGCGGCGGGCGACAATCGGGCTTGTCCTTTGCCGAAGCGACCCAAGCTCATCGCCATGCAGGCTTCAGAACCGGCCGTGTTCCACGGCACCACCATCGTCAGTGTGCGGCGCGGTGCCGCCGTGGCCCTCGGCGGCGACGGTCAGGTGACGCTGGGCAACATCGTCGTCAAGTCGAGCGCGCGCAAGGTGCGCAAGCTCTATCGGGACCAGGTGCTGGCCGGCTTTGCCGGCGCCACGGCCGATGCCTTCACGCTGTTCGAGCGCTTCGAGTCCAAGCTGGAAAAGCACCAGGGCCACCTGGTGCGCGCGGCCATCGACCTGACCAAGGACTGGCGCACCGACCGGGTGCTGCGCCGGCTGGAGGCGATGCTGGCCGTGGCCGACCGCACTGCCTCGCTGATCATCACCGGCAACGGCGACGTGCTGGAACCGGAGCACGGCATCGTCGCCATCGGTTCGGGCGGCGCCTATGCGCAGGCCGCGGCCCGCGCGCTGCTGGCGCACACCGAGATGCCTCCGGCCGAGATGGTGAAGAAGTCGCTCGAGATTGCCGGCGACATCTGCATTTACACCAACCAGAGCCACACCATCGAGACCTTGGAATGAGCCAGATGACGCCGCAGGAGATCGTCTCCGAGCTCGACCGCCACATCGTTGGCCAGGCCGCGGCCAAGCGTGCCGTGGCCATCGCGCTGCGCAACCGCTGGCGCCGCCAGCAGGTGGCCGAGCCGATGCGCGGCGAGATCACGCCGAAGAACATCTTGATGATCGGGCCCACGGGCGTGGGCAAGACCGAGATCGCACGCCGCCTGGCGCGCCTGGCGGATGCCCCCTTCATCAAGGTGGAAGCCACCAAGTTCACCGAGGTGGGCTATGTCGGCAAGGACGTGGACAGCATCATCCGTGACCTGCTGGAGGTGGCGGTCAAGCAGGAGCGCGACCTGCAAATGAAGCGCAAGCGCGCCCAGGCCGAGGACGCGGCCGAGGAGCGGGTGCTCGACATCCTGGTGCCGCCGCCGCGCGCCGAATTCGGCGTCACCGCCTCCTCCCCCAGCCCCGACAACACCGCGCGACAGGTGATGCGCAAGCGGCTGCGCGAAGGTGCGCTGAATGACCGCGAGATCGAGGTCGACCTGGCCGAGGCGCGGCCCTCGCTGGAGATCATGGGCCCGCAGGGCATGGAGGAAATGGCAGAGCAGTTGAAGGGCCTGTTCTCCAACCTCGGCCAGGGCAAGCGCAGGACGCGAAAGCTGAAGATCGGAGATGCGCTGAAGCTGCTGGTCGACGAAGAGGCCGGCAAGCTGGTCAACGACGAGGAGATCAAGACCGCGGCGGTTGCCAATGCCGAGAACAACGGCATCGTCTTCATCGACGAGATCGACAAGGTGGCTTCGCGCAGCGAGCACGGCGGGCCGGAAGTGTCGCGCCAGGGCGTGCAGCGCGACTTGTTGCCGCTGGTCGAGGGCACTTCGGTGAACACCAAGTACGGCATGGTCAAGACCGACCACATCCTGTTCGTTGCCTCCGGCGCCTTCCACCTGGCCAAGCCGAGCGACCTGATTCCAGAGCTGCAGGGACGCTTTCCGATCCGCGTGGAATTGGGTTCGCTGAGCGTGGCCGATTTCGAGGCCATCCTGACCAGCACGCATGCCAGCCTGGTGAAACAGTACCAGGCGCTGCTAGCCACCGAGGGCGTGACGCTGGAGATCACGGCCGAAGGCGTCCGTCGCCTGGCGCAGATTGCATTCGACGTGAACGAGAGCACTGAGAACATCGGCGCGCGCCGCCTGGCCACGGTGATGGAACGGCTGCTCGACGAGATCAGCTTCGACGCGCCCAACCGCCACGGCCAGACGGTGCTGGTGGACGAGGCGCTGGTCAACGCCCGCCTGTCCGACCTGGCGAAGAACGAGGACCTGTCGCGCTACATCCTGTAGCTGCAGCTCAGCGCCTCAGGCGTCCGAGCGCCGCGCCTGGATCTGCAGCAATCCGTCGAAGATCAGCGAATCGACGGTTTCGAAGGCCAGGTCGGTGATGGGTGCCAGTTTCACCGCCGCACCGCCGGTCATGAACAGCGCCGGTTGCTGGCCGGTGCGTTCCAGCAGCTTGCGATGCTGGCGTTCGATGGCGCCAGCGATCGCGTTGGCGCCGCCGCTCATCAGCGCGTCGCTGGTGTTGGTCGGGAAGTCCACCACCTCGCCCGTGGGGAACTTCAAGCCGGCGGTACCCATTTCCAGCGCCTTGAGCATCAGCCCGAAGCCCGGCAGGATCAGACCGCCGAGAAAGCGGCCTTCGGCATCGATGGCGTCTACCGTGGCTGCAGTGCCGATCATCACCACCAGCGCCGGCCGCGGCGGCCCGGAGGTCAGCAGGCGCGCACGCGCCCCGATCAAAGCCACCCAGCGGTCGGCACCGAGCCGGTTGGGATGGTCATAGCCGTTCACCAGGCCAGCCTCGCGCTCGGAGGACACGACCCAGTGAGCCTCGGTGTCCCAGATTTCCATCTGCTCTTCCACGCGGCGCCGCACGGCATCGCCGGCGACCACGCAACCGAGCATGCTGGTGGGGGCAGCCAGGTGCTTCCAGTCCGTCTCGGCGAGGGTGTCGATGGTTTCGAGGAAGATGGCACCGTGGGCCAGCATTGCCGCACCCGGCATAGGCGCCGCGTACAGCGCCCACTTCAGGCGCGTGTTGCCGATGTCGATGGCAAGAAAGCTCATGCTGGACGGCCGCCGGCCGGGGATTCGAGTGGCGCGAGCCTATCAGGCACAGGGGCGCGATGTGCGTCACCAGGCCGCCGATGACATCGAGACTCGGGTAAACCATAAGCTGACAGGCCGGCGCATTCAGTCTGGTGGTGGCGTGCAATGCCATGATCGGGGATCGACAATCCGTCCAGGTGCCCCTGCACCGCCCGCCCCCAACCCAGACCGATACCACCATGACCGACCTGTCCGCCGAATACAAGGCTCTCGCCGACTACCGCCCGAAGCACAAGGTACGCTTCGTGACGGCCGCGTCGCTGTTCGACGGACACGATGCGGCGATCAACATCATGCGGCGCATTCTGCAGGGCATGGGTGCGGAGGTCATCCACCTGGGCCACAACCGCTCGGTCGAAGAAGTCGTCACCGCCGCCTTGCAGGAAGACGTGCAAGGCATCGCCATCAGCAGCTACCAGGGCGGCCATGTCGAGTACTTCAAGTACATGGTCGAGCTTCTGCGCGAGCGCGGCGGCGCACAAATCAAGGTCTTCGGTGGCGGCGGCGGCGTCATCGTGCCGGCCGAGATCCAGGAACTGCAGTCCTCGGGCGTGACCCGCATCTACAGCCCCGAAGATGGCCAGCGCATGGGCCTGGGCGGCATGATCGGCGAGATGCTGATGATGAGCGACACCGACCTGTCGGTTCACGCTCCCAAGAACCTGGCCGCGGTCTGTGGCGCTGGCGCGGCGGCCCGCCGCGCGCTGGCCCAACTCATCACCGCGCTGGAAAACGGCCAAGTCGCCGAGGGACTCTTGGCTGAACTGAAAGCCACGGCCGCCAAGACCCAGACCCCCGTGGTCGGCATCACCGGCACCGGCGGCGCCGGCAAGAGCAGCTTGACCGACGAACTCATCCGCCGGCTGCGGCTGGACCAGGACGATCGGCTGCAGATCGCAGTCATCAGCATCGATCCCAGCCGACGCAAGAGCGGCGGCGCGCTGCTGGGCGATCGTATTCGCATGAACGCCATCGGCCCCTGGCGCACTGCCAGCGCCGAAGACGACGGCGCGCGTGTGTTCATGCGCAGTCTGGCCACGCGCGACTTCGGCAGCGAGATCAGCCAGGCCCTGCCCGGCGTGCTGGCGGCCTGCAAGGTGGCGGGATTCGATCTCATCGTCGTCGAAACGTCCGGCATTGGCCAGGGCGATGCCGCCATCGTGCCGCTGGTGGACGTACCGATGTATGTGATGACGCCGGAGTTTGGCGCGGCCAGCCAGCTGGAGAAGATCGACATGCTCGACTTCGCCGAGTTCGTGGCCATCAACAAGTTCGACCGCAAAGGCGCCGCCGACGCCTTGCGCGACGTGGCCAAGCAGGTGCAGCGCAACCGCGAAGCCTTCAAGCAGCCGACCGAGGCCATGCCGGTGTTCGGCACCATGGCCAGCCGCTTCAACGACGACGGCGTCACCGCGCTGTACCAAGCGCTCAAGCCGCGGCTGGCTGCGCTGGGCCTGAAGCTGGGCGAAGGCAGGCTGGGCCTGGTGACCACGCGCCACAGCACTCACCAGGTGCCCATCGTGCCTGGCGCACGCGTGCGCTACTTGGCCGACATCGCCGACACCGTTCGCGGCTACAAGCGCCATGCGCGCGAGCAGGCCCGCCTGGCGCGCGAGCTGCAGCAGCTCAAGGCCAGTGCCGTCATGTTGCAGACCGACAAACCCGAACGTCATCGTGCCGTCGAGGCGGTGCTCGACTTGGCGCAGGCGCGAGAGGCACGTCTGGACGCACATTCGCGCAAGTTGCTGGCAATGTGGCCGGACATGCAGAAGGCCTACGCAGGCGACGAGTACGTGGTGAAGATTCGCGACAAGGAAATCCGCACCCAGCTCACCCACACCACGCTGTCGGGCAACAAGATCCGCAAGGT
>Ga0316613_10000443_pt1 | contig 34756 bp, 31 predicted proteins | sample OWC_soil_day10_C_2_FD_207647 | JGI IMG/M metagenome (GOLD analysis project Ga0316613, IMG submission 207647) | Wetland soil microbial communities from Old Woman Creek delta, Ohio, United States - OWC_soil_day10_CT_b | ecosystem: Environmental > Terrestrial > Soil > Wetlands | place: USA: Ohio...
TATTAGCAGTTCTAATATCTTCATATGCTGAAACATCAAAGAACTTTAAAAATTGATCGCCATATTTTTGAAAAATAAGTTCTGCTCGTTTTCCAATTACAGAACGATCCATACCACCAATTCGTTCGGCCTCACGATTCAAACTTCTTATCCGCATTCCACTATCAAGATGGATAATCCCATTTGTTGTCGCTTCAAAATATTCCTTGTACTCATCTTCTTTTACTAAATGTACTAATCTATTTTGAGAAGTTGCTGCTAAGTACATGTTTTTCGCCCTCTCCCTTTCCTTCTTATTTATTAAAGTGATACATAATATTCTTGTAAATAATTGTAAGTCCTGCTAAATTAGACTAAGTTCTTTTCGTAAAATTACGACATAATTCTAAGCAAAATGAGGCTTTGCTGTCGAATCTTCTCATAGCTATACATCATCCCTTGATTTGACAAGTCTCCTCTCTATTTTCTTCATTACTCTATTCGACATAATACCATTAATACTAAATAGGTGATTTTCCTTTAAACTGTGTTTAATTCCATAATATTACATTTTTAATATGTTTTACCATTTTTTTACATATTGATAAGTATATAAATTCGTCAAAATATAAGAGAGTGGTGCAAAAGCACCACTCCCTAGAATATATGAAAAATAAATATCTATATTTTACGTTAATCACCAAGATATTTTTGATGAAAATATCCAGGATCAACCGTTTTTGGTACCACAGCATGAAAACGCAGCCATTCATTGCCCTTCTCTTGCTTTGCTAGTAAATAACTTTTTACAGGAAAATCATATTCATCAACACTCAGAAGAGCTTCCTCTTCTGCAGCACAATTGATATCAGCATGTGAATTTCGCTCCGAATAAAAATATTGATCAACAAACTGTAAATTGCCGTCATTGTCATACCCTACATCAAAATAAACAGAATCACAGTCAATTACAAATTCGTACTCTCCTTCGTCACTAGCAATTTTACTATTCAAAAAGACTTTCTTAACAGGTAAGCTCCCCATTTTCGTTGCCATATTTAGCTCCTCCTCATTCCGTATATGGTACAATTATTCCCTATAAACATACAGTTATACAAAATTAAAATATTCTTGACAATCCTATTAGAATCATGATAACATATCAATTGTCTGGCGAGCAAAAGCCAATCAACCAAATATGTGCCGAAGTGGCGGAATTGGCAGACGCACCTGACTCAAAATCAGACGTGTACTCCACGTGCCGGTTCGAGTCCGGCCTTCGGCACCAGTATTTAATAAGACTCTGCAGTATGCAGAAGTCTTTATTTATATATAAGTTTTGATATGGATTTTACGAACCGTAAAGGACAATGCCGCTGATGCAGCACTCAATAGGAATGCACAATTCTAAATTGAAACTTTTGTGTCCTTTGTGATTCGATTATACTCGTACGTTTTAGAAGTTACGTAGTGTTTTTGTTATTATGCTTAAATATCGAACTTTATCCCATCTTCAACTTGACAATAACCATTTGTTATGTTATCATGATGTACGTTGGGTAACCGCTCAACCGAATATGTGCCGAAGTGGCGGAATTGGCAGACGCACCTGACTCAAAATCAGACGTGTACTCCACGTGCCGGTTCGAGTCCGGCCTTCGGCACCAGTGCATATCAAAGCTTCCAATTATCAACAATTGGAAGCTTTTTTCTTTATGCAGGATTTTACTTGGCAATGTCTAATTCTCATATATATGAATACAATTACTATCGATCATCATCAAATTACATATACTATTGTTTATCACAAAGGCCGCAAATCCATTCAATTAAAATTAAATTCTCCTAATCATTTAACCATTACTGCTCCCACCAAATTCCCCAGGGAAGGCATTGAGAAAATACTGCTTGACAAGAGTAAATGGATTGTAAAACAAATAAGGAAACTAACCACTGTGGCAACGAACCCAATTAATAAATCAATCAGCCACGGTGCTGTAATACTTTACCTAGGACTCCCCCATACCCTTATCTTCATCACCAAAAGTAATTCTAAGCCAGCAGTCCATCTGGAAGAAAATCAAATTATCTTAAATCTCCCTCCCCTGACGGCTAAGGATACAGAGACAGTATCGCAGTTACTTTTAAAACAGTGGTATCTTGACTGCGCCATGAAAACACTATCTACAAAAACAGCCTTTTGGGCATCTACAATTGAAGTAAATCCAAAACGTATTACAATTAAAGATCAAAAAACCCGCTGGGGGAGTTGCTCATCCCGAGGTAATATTAACTATAATTGGCGGATCATTATGGCACCGCCAGAGGTAATTGATTATTTAGTCGTTCACGAACTTTGCCATTTACGTATACCAAATCATTCCGAAACTTTTTGGCAAGAGGTTGGGAAATTTTCACCGCTTTTTAAACAGCATCGTACATGGTTGCGTACTAATGGAATGATGCTCATGAGTATCCTGTAATATACATACTCTAAAGACGAAAGATAATCTTACTTTACTCTTCATAATGTAACCACCACTTCGTTTCATCGCCGACAAAACATATATTTTCTATAAAAAAGCGTTTGAAATTGTTGTTTACATCAATTTCAAACGCTTTTTTATAATATTAGCTAGAATACCACCGATTATTCCAGTAACAAATTGAGGCCAGCTCATAATAAAGAGTAAACCAGTTGCTATTCGGGTAGGAATTTCAATCAAAGTCAGCAGCCAACAAAAAGCAACATACATAAAAACTGCTTTACTTGCTGCGGCAATACTAAGATTCAACCAAAATTGTACGCGTCTTCCCATTAAGAACAGCCCTATGTAAATAGCATTTCCTAATGCAACTGGTATGATAAAAATAGGAAGAGGTAATACTTGCTGAAAATATGCCACTATTGGTACTAAGAAAATAATTGTCAAAGTAGGTCCTACCCCTACCCATTCAGCAGCAACTAACAAGCAAGCATTAATCAAGCTGCCAATCAAAAAGTTGGATAACATTGGCGGAACGGGAATCACAAAACGTAAAGACTGAAATAGCAAAGCAAGAGTCAACAACAATGCTGCACGAGTCAGGATTATAGATTTTGAACTCATCCTCTTTATTTATGCCATTTATGACGAGTCGTTGGTCGATTATTGGAACCATTATTGCCACCGCGCCCAAACATCATCCATGCCAGCAATGCTACTATAAGAATATTGCTAATAAATCCACTGATAATCCCCAAATCAGTCAATATAGAGAGAGCCGTTAATCCGCCAAGGAAGGACATACTCGCCTTTAGATCTACATAAGGATATCGTCTTAAAATCAGGTAGGTAATGCCAAGCACCGCCAAATCAATAAGCACCCACATAACAGAACCTACAAACAAATACTTTACAATACTGCCACCAATCATTACCATAAAAATTCTCATCCATATTTGATTCATATTTTCATCCTCCCTAACAGTACAATATTACTAGAACTACATCTTATGTTGATAAGTTCACTTATCAACATTTATTTTACTATAAGTAATAAACTATGCTTTTGTCAACTTTTTATGAACAAATAGAATGTTTACTAAAAATATCATACCTTTTCTATATTAAAACTGACTCTCTATTTTGCAGTTTTTAAATAAACATGCCCCTTTCTACTTAAAGAAATAATAAGACCAATACCAGCAAAACAAGCTCCAATTACTAAGGCGACATGATAAGCCGAAAGGAACGCGCTCATATATGCATCATTATTAAGAACTGTTACATTCGCCAATTCCTGCTGCCGTTTACTTTCAAAAACAGATACAGCTACCGCAGTGCCACTTACCATCCCCACATTACGCATCAAGGCACTAATCCCACTTGCTAATCCTACCTTACTAGCAGGCACTGAACTTAATACGCTATTGTTATTAGGTGATTGAAACATGCCATTGCCAATCCCCATGATTCCTTGTCCTATGACAACCTGCCATATTACAGATTGTGCATCTAGTGTAGATAAATATAGCAAACCTGACATTAGAATACCCAACCCGCTACTGGTTAATATTACCGGACTAACTCTCTCCGACAAGTAACCACTAACTGGTGCAGCAATTGCCATTAATATCGGGAAAGGAGTAATTGCTAATCCAATCTGAGTCGGAGAAAGCTGCAGTACAGAATGTAAATAAAATGGCATTAACATGTTATTAGAAAACATAGCCATAAATGATAGTAATCCTGATACATTCCCTGCTAGAAAAGGCCAGCTTTTAAATAATGTTAAATCAATCATTGGATGCAGGACTTTGCCTTCATGCCAGACAAAAATACTTAAAATTATTATGCTTACTATCATAGTAGCAAAGGTAGTAAAAGAGCTCCACCCCCATTCTTGCCCTTCACTTAATACTACTAGTAGACCTGTCATACCTATGGCAAATAAAGCAGCCCCTTTAAAATCAAACGTTCCGGAGGAATGCTTCTCTTCTACAGGTAAAATATAATACCCTAGCAAATAAGCAAAGATTCCTATGGGTAAATTAATATAAAAAATCCACTGCCAATTAAATAATCCTACCAAAATACCACCCAAACTGGGTCCAGTCATAGAAGCTAATGCTACTACTGTACCATTCATTCCGAGAACTCGCCCCCGCTCTTTTCCTGGAAAAGTCACACTTACGATCGCGGGAGAATTAGACATCAGCATAGAAGCGCCTATAGCTTGCACTACTCTAGAAGCTACTAAAAACCAAATATTATAGGTAAGACTGCATAACAATGAACCGAACGTAAAAATTATAAATCCCAATAAATAAATCTTGCGACGACCATATAGATCGCCAATCTTACCAAATAAAGGCAATAAACTAGAGATAACTAATAAGTAAGCTGTTACTACCCATTGTACTGACGTTAATTCTACACCAAAACTTGCAGCAATTAAGGGCAGGGCCACATTAACAATGCTAGAATCTAATACCGCCATAAACGTCCCCAACACTGTTACGCTAAAAATTAACCAACGATAATACGGCAATTCTTTTAACTTCTCGTGCATCATCCATCCTCCATAAAATTAACAAAATCCTGCTATAATACTATATACAAAAATAGCAAGGTCCATCCCCTGCTATTTTTGTATATAATGCTTTTTATTGGAAGAGAAAGGCTATTTACGCTTACACTCTTCGTCAATTAATTGGGTATACGCCAGTTGAAGCTTACGGGTAATCGGACCAACTGTTCCGTCATGTACAGCCTTTCCATCAATTGAAGTAACGGGCATAATCTCAGTACTAGTTCCTGTTAAGAATGCTTCTGATACCCCTTTAACAAAGGATATATCAAAAGGTTTCTCTAAAATAGTCAGATCTAAATCTTTTGCTAATCTCTCCAATATAATACTCCGAGTAATACCTTTTAAAATTAAATTAGTTGCTGGATGAGTCCAAATCACGCCATCCTTTACTACAAAGAAATTACTGCTGGTACCTTCTGTAACATACTCTCCCCGTACCATGACAGCCTCGTAACAACCAGCTTCTTTTGCTTGTTGTTTGCCCAATACATTACTCAGCAAGTTTAAAGATTTAATATCACAGCGCAACCAGCGTTCATCAGGTATTAAAATAATTTTTACGCCTTTCTCCCGCATTTCTTGATTAATGGGTCCAGCAGGACGAATGGACATGGTTAAACAGGGCACTACTTGTTCTGGAAAAGGATGTACTCTTGGTGCTGTTCCCCTTGTAATTTGCAAATAAATAGCTCCTTCTGTAATGCCGCTTTCTTTTATCAAGGCTTCATGAAATTGGACTAATTCTTCAAAAGTATAGATTGCAGGAATCCGAATCGCCCGAAGAGACTGATATAGTCGATCTAAATGAGGTCTTAAAGCAAAGCATCTACCATTATATACCTTTGTGACTTCATACACTCCATCGCCAAATTGATGCCCTCTGTCTTCCATAGAAACGACAGTCTCATCCATACTAATCAATCTACCATTTATTAATCCTAGTTCTCTCACTGTACAAACCTCCTAAGAATTTATATATGTATGCAAAAACTATCATACTCTAATTCTATTAAACGCCACAGAAGCAGGAATATGATAACTGCATTACGAATAAAGTATTTTTACGATTTTAATAAGGCCAGTACGTCCTTGACATGACTATCCATTTTAACTTGCGCAAATCATGGATAATAATCCCCTCTTCGTCCAGAATAAAAGTAGAGCGCTCCACGCCTATTACTAAAAACATCTGGCGCTATATTTCCTACTGTTAGCTCGCTCACAATATCCTCTTTTTAAATAAAATTTTTGCAGTAGAAAGGAATTCACTATGTCTCTCAAAAAAATAATGGCCATTGAATATATCCGTGGCGTATCTATGCTTGGCGTAATTGGTATTCATACCGGCGCCTACTCACTAAGCAACCCCAAAGTAAACATTCATCTGTTTGCCTTACTTGAAATCATCACACGTTTTAGTGTACCAATTTTCTTTTTCGTTTCGGCTTTCGGCTTATTCATCACACAAGACCTTACAGCTAAACTTAACTATAGCAGCTTTCTTGCCAAACGATTGCGTACTGTTTTATTGCCCTATGCAGTATGGTCAATCTTATACATGATTCACTATACCTTAGTTAGCGGCGATACCATGATCTGGCATCCGTCCCTTCTATTTGAGTATGCTTTATTTGGTCTGGCTTCTTATCAACTCTATTTTTTAGTAATTTTATTGTGGTTTTACACACTCATGCCCCTATGGCGGTTTATGGTGAGGCATATTATAAATCATCCTATCCGTAATTTAGGCATTATCTTACTACTGCAAATACTTTTCAACTATTATTCTAGCTTTATGTTACATGCAAATTTCTCTAACCATTACATAAATAAATTAATCTATCATCGTGCAAGTTATTGGCTGCTACATTATTTATTCATTTTTTTATTAGGAGCTGTATGTGCCGTAAAGTACTCAGACTTTAAAGTAGTTATTAGGCGCCACCAATCCTCTATTACAAACTTCTTTTATCTTACTCTGTCAGGAATATTACTGTTTTATTATTATCTGCTCTATGTTGACCATTACACACCAGAAGCCGCCGTCAATACGGATCATCAGCTTAGTCCTATCGGCATATTATATACTTTATCTACCACACTCTTCTTATTTATGGTCTTTAGCAAGGATACGCTTCCTCAAGGAATCAGAAATGTCCTTTCTAGCCTGGGTAAACATTCTTACGGAGTATATCTTGTTCATCCCTTGGTAATGTATTATTTGTCCAATTACTTAGCTGGACAGAATCTGCTGATGACAGCCCCGATCACTATTATCTTTTATTTACTAACAGCCAGCTTCAGTTTGGCATTTGCCATCTTAATAGAAAAAATCAGTATATTTATGCCAATTATCAGTGTATTATTAATAGGCAGTAAACTTCCAAAATCAAAATCCGGTATATAATACATATCCGGATTTTTTTCATTTATCCGTGTACTATTCACTGTCAAAGTACTCTGCCTGCTCCCATCTTTTTTATATCTTGAATCTTAATCTTTCAGTATCAGAGAATAATATAGGTTCTGTAAGTTCATTATTATGAGGCAGATGCTTCTTAACTTGCCGTTTATCCTTTAACCAAAAAAGTAATAATAGCTGACAATATTTTTTTATAGATTTATGATGATCCGACATAGCAGGCTTCTCCACCCAGTACTTAAAGATTTCAACAATTGTTTGTCCTGGGGATCCAATTAAATCCTGCCTTGAAGCAAAGGAAATAATAATTAGAGACTCCCTAACAACGGCGAATAACATTTCTTGTTTACACTCGTCTATACACTGCACAAATCTTGACTCTGACCATAATAAAGTTCGTCCCGATTCCAACATAGGGAAAAAGACATTGAATGCCTGAGCAATACCATGACGAGAAACTGCCAACTTGGTTACTCTCCCTGCAATAGCAACTACCCTTATCCAATGTTTATTTCCCTTTTCCTGACTAGCTATAGTAAACAAAAAGTTAATGATGTTTCCGGCCAGTAGACTATTAGGATTTAAACAAGCTGATGCTGCAAGATTTCCCCATTCTTCAAATAGCAACTCCATATTATTTTCTACTAATACCTTAGATTCTATAAGGCTAACAGCAGACTCTTCAATCATTTCAAATAAAGATAAATCATTAATTCCTACAATGCGATGCAGCCAAGCTACTAACATACCTACAAGTTCTTCTGTTGTATCTACTTGAGGATGGTTAATAGTAAGCCAACTAGACAAGCGCACACTTATTTCTCTAAATAAAGATATATCGCGGCGTCTCAGACTAAAAACACCAATTACCTTAAAAGCTTTTAAGACGGCTGCCACTATTTTTTGATCTCCAGGTGCATCTGTTCTATCCGTAATTAAGAAAATACATTCTGTTACTTTCGCAACTAAAAAATTTTCTTTTTGTTTTAAGGCAATCACTCCAATTAACGTCAAGTGTTCTGCTGCACCGGGGATACTCTCAGGTGATAACTGACGAATTAACGGCCTAAAAGCATCTAAAATAAAACTAACAATATCAGGATTTTTTTTGTTTAATGCTGCTATGCTAAGTGCCATCAATCTAACTGACTCATCTTGGCGCATCACACCGTAACCGAAAGTCAGTTTAAGCAAATCAATAGCCTGGTAAGCAGTCATTGCATCATTATTAGCTATACTTTTATTGACAAGAGCATACATCTCTTTTAATAATCGCTGCACTGCCTTCTTATCCCGGTGCGAGTTACGAATTATTATATTCAAACGAAATGTTAATATTTTAATTTTCCAAGTCAATTTTTGATAATAATAGCAAATGAGTATCATGACCAAAATAATGCTTATTGATGCCACCCAAAACAATAGCAACACCTCCGCTCATTCTTTAATCTATAAAATAGATCATAAGACTCCATGCCTAAGCTGGAGCCTTATGCGTTAGACAACATAAAAGCAACTATTGATAATGGCGAAAAGGCGGAGTTAAAACTCCAGCCAAGTCAAGGCTTCTTTTATCGCGCATTAATTTTCCCCTGGTAAATGAGTCCTCTTGATCCATCTACGGTGACCAACGATCCATCAATTAAACGTTCTACTGCCCCATCTACCCCAACAACGACAGGTATTCCAACACTAATACCTACTATAGCTGCATTGGAAGTTAATCCACCTTCTTCGGCAATAATTGCAGCTGCTTTAGATGCATAAGCGGCTGTTTCTTCATCGACGCCAGCCACTACTAAGATATCTCCTGGCTGGAATTTATTTTGAACTTCTTTAATCGAATGGGCAATACAAATCCTTCCAGTGACCGAACGTTGACCGATGCCTACCCCTCGCAGCAATATATTTCCTACAACATGTACCCGAATCATATTAGTGGTACCAGACATACCAGCAGATACGCCCGCAGTAACAACTACTAAGTCACCTTCTTTAACCAATCCTTGATCCATTGATTTCATTATGGAACTTTGTACCATTTCATCCGAATTTTTTGTAGTTACGCCTATTATTGGTTGCACACCCCAAAACAACATCATACGCCTTACCGTTTTTTCATGGGGCGTAACGGCAATAATAGTAGCATGAGGACGATACTTTGAGACCATACGAGCTGTATATCCATGTTCCGTAGCTGTAATAACAGCAGCAGCATTCAATTCATGGGCGACCTGCACCGTCGCATGACTAATGGCGTCTGTAGTGGTATTTTGCAGTGTAATCCCTTTTGAAAGTAAGAGTGTATTATATTTTAAGGACTCTTCGGTGCGCATAGCAATCCGCACCATAGTCTGCAAAGTTTCAACAGGATAATTTCCTGACGCAGTCTCACCACTAAGCATAATACAATCTGTGCCATCTAAAATAGCATTGGCAATATCACTGGCTTCTGCACGAGTAGGGCGAGGATTAACCATCATCGATTCCAGCATCTGTGTAGCAGTGATGACAGGCTTACCAGCTTTATTACATTTTTCAATTAGAATTTTTTGTACAATCGGCACTTCTTCTGTAGGAATTTCGACACCTAAATCACCTCTGGCCACCATAATACCATCAGCAACCTTTAATATTTCATCAATGTTTTTTACTCCTGCTGCATTCTCTATCTTAGCGATAATTTCCATATGGGCATTGGCACTTTCCAAGAGTTTGCGAATAGCCAATATATCAGCCGCCCGCTGCACAAAAGATGCAGCAATGAAATCCATATTTTGGCTAACGCCAAATAAAATATCGGCTTCATCCTGTTTTGACAAAAAAGGTAATGCAAGGCTTACACCAGGTACTGCCACTCTTTTTCGGTCACTAATTTCCCCACTATTTAGTACTGTAGTAATAATTTCGTCTCCTTGGACATCGTCAACATGCAGGCTAATTAAACCATCCGATAACAAAATAGTATTACCAGCGATTACTTCTTGTGGCAACAATTTATAGTTTACGGATGCCATTTCTATAGTTCCCAAAATATCCTTTACTGTCAGCGTAAACCTTTGCCCCGTCTTTAAATGGACTTTGCCTTCGACAAATTTGCCAAGTCTTATCTCCGGGCCCTTTGTATCTAACAATAAAGCTACACTTTTTTTCAATTTAGCACTAGCTGCACGCAACATTTTAATGCGCTTGCCCTGTTCTTCATGAGATCCATGCGAGAAATTAAAACGACTAACATTCATACCTGTTTCTATTAGGCTTTCTAATATGCCTGGTTTGTCAGTACTGGGTCCTAATGTACAGATAATTTTTGTCTTTTTTAGCACATTATACACACTCCTCAATATTGCTCATATTTCTACAGCCACAACATCATTTAATTGCAAATTGGCAAAGAACAGCATGTGCTTCATCAGCTTCTGATTCAAGTACTAATATTTCATATAAGCCATCACCAACAACTGAAGCAACTCCTGCCTGCCTTGTATTAGCCAAAATTCCTTCCGCACAAAGCAAATTTTTCAGTTTCTCAGCTTGCGTTCGATTCGTTGCGATATATATTACAGTCCACATAATTCCTCCTGCACTACTTTCATTTTTTAACCCATTTTAGCAAAAGCTATAGTTTAATAGCTTTCAAAATCAAATCTATACATTGCTTTCTCCATATCAGACCGTATTCCTGCTATTTTTTTTGGTTCGTGTCAAAATTATAATTTCTTCGTCTACTTTATGTCTTATGCCTATTACTTAAACAAATCCTTGTAACTTTTTGTTTACAATATTATATAATAAAGAATGTGATAAAATCTTCGGGAGGACATTATGATCTTTTTTAAGAAGCTACAAAAATATTTTTTATTTATTTTTTTCTTAATAACAGTAGCAATTGAAATCCCAATTGTTACTGTTGGTTATCTATCGCAACCATCAGTCAGTGACACGATCATCGTCTTAGGAGCGAAGCTAATTGGTCAAGAGCCTAGCATGATCTTACGTCTACGCCTTGATGAAGCAATCAGACTTTATAGAAAAGACTATGCCTCCACTATCATTGTCAGCGGTGCTCAGGGTGAAGATGAGGAGGTCAGCGAGGCTGTAAGTATGAAAAACTATCTAATTAGCCATGGAATTCCGGCAGAACATATTTTACTAGAAGATAAATCCTTTAATACCTATCAGAATTTGGCTAATTCCCATAAGATTATGCAAGAAAATAATTTAAAAACAGCCATTATTGTATCAAATGCCTCTCATATACGTCGTTCGCTAATAGTAGCCCAAAACCTAGGGATAATAGCTACTGGTGCCCCTGCACCAATGGCTGACAATGCGTATCTCACAACAAAACAATATGTACGTGAAGGAGCAGCAGTAGCGGTCTTACTTCTTACCGGAAAGTAAGAAACGGCTATATATCCTTTAAAACATGCCAAATATAATAGAATCCAAAGGCACAAAGACAAAAACATTTTGAAACGCGAAGATGCGAAGGTTCTGAAGAAAGAATAATTCTGATATATCAACAAAGAAGCACTTGACTAATTAGTCAAGTGCTTCTTTGTTAGGCAACCGTTACCCGGCCTTTACCAATAATGTTTTCTAATGCTTCAATAGCTTGAGGAGTCGGTTTGATCCAAAATTGTTTCTCTGTCTTTATTATACGACGACTATCAATCAAGTGTAAAAAAACAACGGTTGATCCTGGAAAGTGTTTAAAGACTTTTTTCAACTGTTCAAACACTTCACCACTTTCTTGCTGCTTACTAATTTTAAGCCGCACTTCTACATTTTCTGGGTCACTTAGTAATTGAATATCATCAGCAATAACTTTAGCCTTATCTTCACTCATACTTAACCGCCCTGTTACTCTTACAGGCATATCAGGTAATAAGATTTTATTAAACTTATCAAAGATTCTAGGGAAAACAATTACTTCTATTTGCTCTGTAAAATCTTCTAGGGCCATAAAACACATCATGTCACCGTTTCTAGTTGTAATGCGTTTTGCACTGATAATAAGACCTGCTACCCTTACCGCTTTGCCATCCCCATATTCACCACTTACAAGTTCACTCAATGGTGTGAAACTATTCATCTTATCGCGATAAGTATCCAAAGGATGTCCAGTCACATAAAAACCAGTTATTTCTTTTTCGAAAACTAACAGTTGTTCTTTGGGAATTTCAGGTATATCAGGTAAGCTAACTTCATCAGCATCATTTAACGTTTCTTCACAAAATAGTCCTATTTGTCCGCTGCTTTTATCCCGCTGACGTACTGCAGCCATATCTACCGCTCGCTCAAGTACAGCTAATAGTTGTGAACGCCTTGCTCCTAATGAATCAAACGCCCCGCATTTAATTAAGCTTTCAATTACGCGTTTATTAATTAATCGCATATCAACTTTTGTACACAAATCTACTAAAGACTCAAATTTCCCATTGGCATTACGAGAAATCACCATATTTTGAATGGCATTTTCACCAACATTCTTTACCGCTGCCAAACCGAAACGTATCCCGTTACCATCTACACTAAAACTGCTCTGGCTGGCATTTATATCTGGCGGCAGCACATCAATACCCATTTGCCGACATGTTTCAATGTAAGATCCAATTTTTTCATTTGTCCCCATAACGCTTGACAATAAAGCTGCCATAAATTCCTGAGGATAATTAGCCTTTAAATAAGCCGTTTGATATGCAACCAAAGCATAAGCTGCACTATGAGATTTATTAAAGCCATAATCGGCAAAATGTGCCATCAAATCAAAAATTTCGCCCGCCATTTTTTGCTCAATTCCCCGCTTACTAGCACCTTGCAAAAAATTCTCCCTTTGAGCATTCAATACATCATGCTTCTTTTTTCCCATAGCTCGTCTTAAAAGATCTGCTTGTCCCAAGGAAAACCCAGCCATCGCAGAGGCAATCTGCATGACTTGTTCCTGATATAAAATAACGCCGAATGTATCGCACAATATAGGTTCCAATAATGGATGCACATACGTAACTTGTTTCTTACCATGCCGGCCATTGATGAAATCTTCTACCATGCCACTTCCTAAAGGACCTGGGCGGTATAGCGCCACTAATGGTATTAAATCTGCAAAGCACTCAGGCTTCAAATCTTTTACTAATGTAGTGATACCGCTTGATTCTAACTGAAAAACACCAGCCGTATCACCATTTGTCAGCATTGCACTCACTTTTACATCATCAAGGGGGATATTGTTAATGTCTATTTTAATACCTCGATTTTCTTGCACCAGCTTGATCGTATCACCAATAACGGTCAGTGTTCTAAGTCCCAACAAGTCCATCTTTAATAGACCAAGTTCCTCTACTTTATCTTTGTCATATTGAGTCGTTAAAAAACCTTCGGCAGAATTTTGCAGTGGTACATAATGGGTCAAAGGTTCTTTTGATATTACTAATCCTGCCGCATGAGTAGAGGCATGGCGAGGCAATCCTTCAACCGCCATAGCCAAATCTAACAATTTCCCTACCATTGCTTCATTCTCATAAGTAGTTCGAAACTCCACACTGATTTCTAAAGCACGCCGCAAGGTAATGCCTAATTCATTAGGTACCATTTTTGCAATTCGATCCACTTCACCATATGGCATATTCAAAGCCCGCCCTACATCACGAATAGCTCCCTTGGCAGCCATAGTTCCAAAGGTAATAATTTGCGCTACTCGATCTGCACCATAACGAGCTGATACATATTCAATGATTTTTCCTCGATTCACATAACAAAAGTCAATATCAATATCTGGCATGGTAACCCGCTCAGGATTTAAAAATCGTTCAAACAACAAGCCATAAGCAATGGGATCAATATTGGTAATACCCAATAAATAAGCCACAATACTACCTGCAGCCGATCCACGGCCTGGGCCTACTGGAATCTCTTGTTGTCTAGCATAATTAATAAAATCCCAAACAATTAAAAAGTAGCCCGAATAATCCATCTTCATAATAACGCCTAACTCAAACTCCAGACGGGCATTAATCTCAGGAGTGATTTCACTATAGCGCTCCTTCAAATTATCCCTACATAACTTTTCAAGGTAATCATTTGCCGTAAGACCTTCTGGCACAGGAAACTCAGGTAAATATAAATTGCCAAACTCTAAGGTCACATTACAACGCTCTGCAATGCGGCAGGTATTGGCTAGAGCTTCGGGATACTCTCCAAATAGTTGTGCCATTTCATCAAAATCTTTCAAATAAAATTCATCACTAAAAAATTTCATTCTGGCCGTGTCGTCTACCGTCTTACCCATTTGAATGCATAACAGCACATCATGACATTCCGCATCCTTTTTATTAATATAATGTAAGTCATTGGTAGCAACTAAACCGACACCGAATTTTCGGGACATTTCTATCAATAGCTTATTTACTTTTCTTTGTTCTGGTATTCCATGGTCCTGAAGTTCAAGAAAAAAACTATCTTTACCAAAAATATCAATATATTCTTGAACCAGAGCCTCAGCAGCACCTATATTATCTTTTAACAGCCAAGAAGGAATTTCTCCTGCAATACAAGCACTTAAACAAATAAGTCCCTTGCTATATAGGCTGAGCAGTTCTTTATCTACACGCGGCTTGTAATAAAAACCTTCTGTATTAGCTCTAGATACTAACTCAATTAAATTACGGTATCCTTCATCAGTTTCAGCCAACAATACCAAATGGTAGTAGGCTTCCCCTTCTACCATATTTCTTTCTCGCCGCGAACGAGGAGCCACATATACCTCACAGCCAATGATTGGTTTAATTCCCTGCTTTTTTGCTTGCTTATAAAAATCAACAATGCCATACATTGTGCCGTGATCTGTGATCGCAATCGCTGGCATATTGAGTTCTTTTGCTCGTTGTACTAAACTCCCAATACGGCTGGCACCATCAAGCAAGCTATATTCTGTATGTACATGCAAATGTACAAATGACCTAGCATTAGAATGCTGCTGTTCTTGTTCCATCTATTTCACATCCTTCTAATGACAAAAATTCTTATTAGCATAGAAAAGCTCTTTTTCATTATACTTTATAGTAATGAATAACGAAATATGATTCCTTATGAATTATTCTTTTGTCATTTTATATGAGCTGAATTCAATAATCATCTTAATTTTATTAAGCCATTAAAGCAGTAGATAAGTGCTAAGACAGCAATGTACACGACATTACTAGCCTTGAATTTTATTATTTAATTCATTCTATATATCTGACAGTATAATATTAATTTCTGTATAAAACCAGGATATTTTTTGCAATGTTTCGCAGGTATTTTTATAGATAAGTTGAATATATAGAGGTTAGAAATGTTTAAAGAGGTGTTGTGAATTGTATACTATAGGTATTCTGCAGTTAACGCAAAACTTAGATGATGCAGTACATGGGTTTAAATCAGAACTTACAGAACGCGGTATTCATGCCGAGTTTCATTATTTAAATGCCGACGGTAATATAGAACAGCTTTCTAAATTAGCGAATCAACTAGCGGAAAAAAAAGTTGATCTTATCTTTGCCTGCTCGACACCAGCAGCTACAGCTGCTGTAAAACTTACACAAAATATTCCAGTGGTATTTACACCTGTTTTTGATCCTATAGGTGCTAATCTTGTACATAGTATGGCAGAGCCAGGCGGTAAGGCAACAGGAGTTGCAGGTATGGTAAAAGCAGAAGATAAATTAGTATTTATAAATCGTTTACTACCTACAGCCAAAAAAGTTGGTATACTCTATCATGTTGAAGATACGAACGCGATTGTAGAAGTAGAAAACTTTCGTAAATTAATAAATTCTAAGATGCACTTTGTAGAGATTCCGATACGAAAATCAGAGGAATTATCCAATTTACCTGATATTTTACCTACTGATATAGATGCTTTATTTTTGCCAATTGGGAAAATTATTGAAGAGAATTTTGCTACTATCATTTACTATACGGACACGGTTGAGATACCAGTCATTGCTTCCCACGCCCCTAATATATCTGACGGTGCCTTAGGCGGTCTAGTTGCTAATCATGCCCAGCTAGGTAGAGAATGTGCCGCAAAAGCCGTAGAAATTTTAAAAGGTGCCCAGCCAAAGCACATTCCCGTTGATACTGTAAAAATTCCAGATATTTTACTTAATCAGTTTACTGCTGAGAATTTAGGAATCACATTGCCTGAAGATTTACGGGAGGAAGCAGTCGAAGTTTTTGAATAAATCACCTTATCTAATTAAATTGCTGGAGATGAAAAAATGTTATTAACACGAGATTCTGTAGAATTATTAGCGCCCGTCGGTACTTGGGACGTTTTAGAGGCAGCTATTGAAGCCGGAGCTAATGCTGTATATCTAGGCGGTAAGCGCTTTAATATGCGTATGTTTAAAACAACTGCTAACTTTGATGATGCTATGTTAGCCAAGGCTATTGAATACGCTCATAGTCACAATGTAGCCTTACATGTCACTGTCAATAACCTGATTAGCGATCGTGAACTTGATAATATGCGTTCCTACCTTACACTGCTTGATGAGTTAAAGCCGGATGCATTAATTGTACAAGATTTATCCATTCTGCAATTGGCTAGAGAAATGAATTTGAGCATTCCTCTACACGCCTCTATTATGATGAATACACACAACGAACATGCTGTGCGTACACTGCAAAGTTATGGAATCAGTCGTGTTGTAGTAAACCGTGAAATGTCACTATCTCAACTTAGCTTACTAAAAGAACGCACTGGCATTGAGGTTGAATATTTTATTCATGGTGATATGTGCATTTCCCATAGCGGTCAATGTATACAATCAGGAGTTGTCTTTGGACAAAGCTCCAATCGTGGACGTTGCCTAAAACCTTGTCGCTGGCCCTATCAGTTAGTTGATGCAACAACAGGTCTTCCGGTAGGCGATCGGGACCCTGGTCCCTACAAACTAGCTATGAAGGATATGTGCTTATATACGAAATTACCTGAACTCATCCAAGCAGGCGTAACCTCTTTCAAAATTGAAGGACGTATGCGAACCGCGGATTTTGTGAGTGGTATTGTGAAAACGTATCGCAAAGCCATCGATAGCTATATTGCTGATCCAATGGGTTATACACCCGATTTACAAGGCTGGGAAAATCTACAGAATACTCGTTCACGAGATTTTTCCACTTGTTATGCTTTAGGCAATCCTGGGGCAACGGTCATTGGATACAGTGGCGAACGAGAACCACGTTTCTTCAGCCAGGCTGTACGTGAAGCCAATATGACAGTGATTGCCAAAAAATCAGTCCCAGAGTCTACAATAAATAAACATTTTGCCCCTACATTAAACGTTCGGGTAGCTGATTTACCCTCACTCATTGCCGCTTGTCAAAATGGCGCTAATACTATCTATGTAGGTGGCGAAGTAGCAAAGCCTGCTATTCCTTGGACTCTAAAGGCAATGGCCCAAGCCGTTGAAGAAGCTAACAAATATGATGCAAAAGTTGTTATTACAACTCCTCGCATTACGATGGAACGAGAATGTGGTGAATTAGAACAATTTTTCAATACTCTTTCTAAGGTAAAACCTCATGGTATAATGGTCGGAAATTTAGGGGCCCTTGCCCTAGCCCGCCAAAATTCAACCCTTCCAGTACAAGCTGAATACTCCTTTAATGTCTTTAATCATGTAACAACCCAACTGCTTAAAAATAATGAAGTGAAAAAGGCCACTATCTCTCTCGAAGCCACTTATGAACAAATCATGAAATTAGTGGAGAATAGCCTGCTTCCTTTAGAACTCATTGTCCATGGTTCTCTACCAGCAATGATTACTGATCATTCTATACCCGAAGCCATTCTTAATAAGCAGTATCAAACAAATTATGATCCAGTATTAGATACAAAACAATATGCTTTACTTGATACGGCAGGGCAGCAGCATCTTATTATGATGGATCAATACGGACGCAGCAATCTTCTCTTTGCTAAAGACTTGTGTTTATTACCGCATTTGCATTCCTTAACTCCTGTGCAGAATTATCGTATTGAGGGCCAATACTATACTCCTGAACTTGTCGGACTTATTACCAAGATTTATCGTCAGGAATTAAATAAAATCTCTGCTCAACAATCAACATATCATTTTGATACCAGTCAGCTAGAGAAAATTACAGCAGCAAGTCCCAGAGAATTAGGTATCGGTACTTTCCGCCACCGCTTATCGAAATAATGATTCTGCTATAACTTATATGTTTTAAGTAGATAGTCCGCGCAGAGTCCCTATTATTAGCGCTTCGCCATTGTCATTTACCTGCGCTTAAATGATATGGACTCTGCGATTAGGTTGATCTCGAAAAAGATGAGTCAGTGTTTTTATTCCTCGTCCTATAAATAATCGAAAGGTGAGATATTTTTGAGCAGTTACATTGGTTCTGAAGAAATTTTACGTAAAAAGCGGGAATATATAATTCCCTGTGTATATCACTTCTATAATCAACCTATGCAATTAGTCCGAGGAGAAATGCAATATTTGTATGATTCTACAGGCAAGGAATATTTGGATTGTTTTGCTGGTGTATCCGTTGTGAATTGCGGGCACTGCAATCCCGAAATAACCAAAGCAATCTGTGAGCAGGTCAATACCTTACAACATACCTGTACTATATATTTAACAGAGAATATTGTAAATCTGGCAGAGAAATTAGCTCAAATAACCCCTGGACTATTGCAAAAGACCTTTTTTTGCAATAGTGGCAGTGAGGCCAATGAAGGGGCAGCCCTTTTAGCTTCGCTTTATACGGGAAATTCTGAGTTCATTAGTTTACGCCAAGGACTGCATGGTCGCACTAAATTAGGTATGAGCCTAACTGGTTTAAGTATGTGGCGCACAGATGCTGCCCCTGTCGGCGGTATTAGCTTTGCCCCCAATGCATACTGCTATCGCTGCTCTTTAAATAAAAAATACCCTGAATGTGATTTAGCCTGTGCTAATGAAATCGAAACCATAATAAAAACAGCTACTTCCGGAAAAGTAGCTGCCATGTTCGCTGAACCTATCCAAGGCAATGGTGGAATGATTACTCCACCACTTGATTATTTTAAACGAGTCAAAGCCATTTTAGATGCCTATGGTATTTTATTAATCATTGACGAAGTACAGACAGGTTTTGGCCGTACAGGTAAATTATTTGCGATAGAGCACTATAACGTGGAACCTGCTATCATGACAATGGCAAAAGCACTTGCCAATGGCACACCTGTAGGAGCTTTTACAGCTAGAGCCGAAATTGCAGATGCCTATACTCGTCCAGGTGCCTCTACCTTAGGCGGTAACCCAGTAACAGCTGCCGCTAGCCTAGCTACCCTAAACTATATTATGAAACATGATCTTGCAGCGAAAGCCGCTGTACTTGGCAAGATCTTAAAAGATGGTCTTATCACCTTACAGCAGAAATATCCTATCATTGGAGACATTCGCGGTTTAGGTCTTATGCTCGGTGCCGAATTGGTATATAAAGATAAAACACCAGCAATAATGGAAACCGACCTCATTTTGGAAGAAATGAAAAACCGTGGTATTTTAATAGGGAAAAACGGTCCTAATCGCAATGTATTAGCCTTCCAACCGCCTCTAGTCATTACTGCGGAGGACATTAATAATGTATTAAGCAACCTAGATGATATACTGTCTTCCATTAACATTTAGCTATAATTCACGCATTAAGCGTTCTGGGCGTATCCTTTTTCGGGTACGTTCTTCTTTTTTGGTCATAGCCTGCAAACGATGATACGGATGTCGTCCTACTGATTTTATCGTTCGAGCATGAGCAATAAAGGCTACAATTGCGATCATAGCCCATAAGACGACAAACACTCTTCCCGCAGCCGACGCAATCAATTCCGGCATAAATAGAGAAAATAACGTCAACATGGTTATTAACGCCAACAAACTTATCAAAGAACCAAATTTACTTATTTTTTCCTTAAATAAAGTTCTCGTAACAGTCACCCCTTATTATTTCAATTTGTATATAAATAAGTTGTGTTAGTTCAATCTATTCTAACTTAAAGTTAACTATTACCAAAACCTTAAAAATTTATGTATAAAGCTTAAAATACAAGTTGAAGTCCAATCACTGAATCACTGCAGGATTCAATCACGCAACAATTTTAGGAGATCATTTAGGGCGAACATCAACTTTTGTATCATAAAATGTACTTGCTGCTGCCCGATCCGTAAGACGTTGGGATGTTAATGCATTCACCGAACTCTGTCCTAGAGTGTTCCTAATCCCAAAAATCCCTTCAGCCACAACTACACCACTGGGAACTGCAGGAGTTATCTGAAGAATAAAAGTTACCTCTCCTCGTTCGTTAAAAGCTACAACCTCTTGTTTTTCCAGCAATCCTTTTTGGTCAGCATCACTAGGATTCATCATTAAATACATTGCTTTTCTTTTATCCAAAAGGTCAGGGCGCTCGTTAAATGAGGAATTGAGAGAATATAACCCCGGAACGTTCATAAACCAAAAAGGAGCATCATCTCCATGAGATTTATTATATTTGGGCAGTGTATCCACTTCTCGCGGGTTAAAAATTTCTATTTTACCTGAGGGTGTTTTATAGGTTGTTTTATATTTAGGCGGCAATGGCAATTCCACTGCTAATCCTCTCTGAAGCTTTTCTTTATCAATACTTGCAAGCCATGATTTAGGGTCATCCAGTAACTGCTGAATAATTTCATCAGCTGCCATGCTAAAGAAATCTTCCTCAAACCCCATAACATCAGCTAATAGTTTAAAAACATCCCAATTTGATTTTGACTCTCCTACAGCTGGAATCACGGGGTATGCCTGCTGCACACAATAATGTCCATAAGAACGATAAATATCTGAATGTTCCAGAGAACTAGTTGCTGGCAGTACAAGATCAGCATAACGAGCCGTATCCGTCATAAATCGCTCATGAACAATGGTAAAAAGATCTTCACGCATAAGTCCTTTTAACACAGCATTTTGATCAGGTGCAACAACAGCGGGATTGGAATGATATACATACATGCTCATAATAGGCGGGTTGTTCATGTCTTGCAAAGCATTCCCCAATTGATTCATATTTACAATACGAGTAGGTTCTTTTATAAAGTCTTCCCGAGTTATTGTTTTCATGTCAAATGCACTCGCTGTACCGACACTGGACAAAAGACCGCCCCCGACTTTGGCCCAGGCTCCTACAACAGCGGGCAGACAGGTAATCGCACGAACAGTCATGGCACCATTACCATACCGCGACATTCCACTCCCCATGACAATAAAGGGCGCCTTTGCCTTACCATATACCTTAGCCATTTCTTCGATCCTAGCGGCAGCAAGTCCCGTTATTTCACTTACAGTCTCAGGTGAATACTCTGGTAAGACTTCTGCCTTTAATTCTTCAAAACCTTGTACAAATTTTGCAACAAACTCTTCGTCTACAAGTTTATTACTCACTAAAGCATTCATTAGCCCCAAGGCTAATGCTCCATCGCTGCCAGGCCGCACTATGATCACTTCATCAGCAACTTGGGCTGCTGGCGACTGATAAGTCTCTATTAACCAAACGATCGCGCCTTTTCTCTTTGCTTCCCGCACATAGTAGAGGAAATGAATATTGGTTGCTAAAACATTGGTTCCCCAAAGAATGATTAAATCACTGGCGGCTACTTCTTGAGGATGAGGAGCTAGGCTTGATCCCATTACTGTAGACCAGCCATAACCCTTAGCGGAAGAGCAAATTGTTCTTGCTAAGCGGGAAGCTCCTAAGCGATGAAAAAAAGCTTCACCAATATTACGCTGCACTACACCCATTGTTCCTGCATAGGAATAGGGCAGAATCGATTCAGCTCCATACTCAGCAATGATCTTCTGCCAGCGGGCCTTAATATGGCGAACAGCTTCTTCCCATGAAATTTCTTTAAAATCCCCTGTTCCCTTAGGTCCAATTCGTAATAATGGCTGGATTAAGCGCTCAGGGGAATGTACTGTCTTTTCATAATGAGTCATTTTGGGACACAAGGTGCCTTTTGTGTAAGGATGATCTGGGTCCCCCATGACTTTTATTACTTTTCCCGCTGCGGTTTCCACCAAAAGCCCACAAGCATCAGGACAGTCATAAGGACAAACAGACCGTTTTACTTCCACTTCACTATTCACGCCATAACCTCCTGTACTCTCATATATCATCTTAATACATTAAGAAATTTTATCACTGGACTGTCCACACTCGCCACCGACACCTCGCAGAATTTCTAAAGCATGAGGCAGTACTGGTAAAATGACTTGCAGACATTCCCGCACAGCTTTAGGACTGCCTGGTAAATTAATAATTAAACACTTACCACGAATACCTGCTACTGCTCTGCTTAACATAGCCCTGGGTGATATGGCAAAGCTTTCCCGCCTCATAGCCTCCGGCAAGCCTGGAACGGCTCTTTCAATCACACTCAAGGTAGCCTCAGGGGTAATATCTCTAGGAGAAAACCCAGTCCCCCCAGTAGTCAGTAATAGCCCTACACCAAGTTCATCAGCCATCTCAATCATAGCTTGTGCTAATATGTCCTGATCATCAGGTAATATTCGATAGTCAATGACCTGCCCTTTTATATCTGGCACAAGTTTTTCAATCTCTTTCGCACTACTATCCTCTCGTTCTCCTTTAGAGCCTTTATCACTAGCAGTAATGATACCTACAGGTATTCCCTGCCAAAGCGCAATAGGATCCGCTGCCTTAATATTGCCACCTACAAGTACACGGGTAAAAATCCCTTCTTTTGGCATGACACACTGACCAACTTGTTTGAAAATCTCACAATGATGATGGCAGCTCTTACCAATCTGAGTTACTTCTAATAATGTTTCACCCGCCTTCAAATAGGTACCAACAGGTAATTTAAATAGTTCCAATCCTTCTGTAGTAATATTTTCGGCAAAGTCTCCCGGAACTAGATCTAGGCCTTTCTGCCTCCCTATCTCTCGCATTTTTTCAATACTATCTACACTAAGCAAACTAATCTGCCTGTGCCATTTCCCTGCATGAGCATCACCTTCCATGCCCCAATTAGCTCTTAGTTTGGCCTCACCGATATTTTCTTTACGAACACCTTTTTCTTTGCTAATGCAAACAGCAGCTATTTTTGCAGACATGGGTAATCCTCCCTTTCAAATAGGCCACTCTTACCGCCTTCTTTTTTCATTAAACAAATACCAGATATCACCATAGAACGATCTATTGCTTTACACATATCGTACACCGTCAAAGCGGCAACACTAACGGCTGTCATTGCTTCCATTTCAACGCCTGTTTGACCACTCACTCTGACAGTGGCTTCTATTAAGATTGACTGCTGCCCCCTAGTAAAGTTTATCCCTACGGAGCTAATTAACAGAGAATGGCAAAGTGGTATTAAATGTTGTGTCTGCTTTGCAGCCATGATACCTGCTAGGCGAGCCACTTCTAAAACGTTACCTTTGGCAATTTGGCTGTCATATATCTTTTCCAGAGTCGCTGCTTCCATAAAAATTTGTCCACTGGCTACCGCTTGCCGATGAGTTACATCTTTAGCACTAACATCTACCATGTGACTCTCGCCTTTAGTGTTAAAATGAGTAAATTCTGCCATGTTTACACTCCTTTCATTTTGCAAATGAACAATGAGGATATCGACAGCCATCCTCACAGCGGCGGCATAAACCACCATGTCCTAATGAAGCTATAAAGCGGCGAGTAATACGCTCACCTACCAAGACTTTGGGCAATACAACGTCAAGTACTGTTACTTTACTATACATGCCACATGCAGGAATACCAAGTACAGGTACATCACCTAAATAAGCTGCTAAAAACATTGCGCCTGGCAATACGGGTGTACCATATACCGCCACATCCGCCCCAGCTTTTTTTACGCCAGTCAAGGTCACATCATCTGGGTCGACTGACATTCCTCCTGTAACAAATACGATATCATTCTTAACTGCTAATGTCTTTATCTTCGCCGCAATCAAATCAGCATCATCAGGTAAAAAAATAGTTTCTGTAACGACACTACCTAGATCGATAAATTTCTTTTTTATAACCGCTTCAAATTTATCTTTAATTATACCATAATATACCTCATTACCCGTGATCAGTAGGCCGGCTTTTTTTGCTGCAAAAGGCATAATACGAATTACACTTTCATCCATACAAATTACTTGGACCTTATCCATTGTTTCTTTTGGTAAGATTAAGGGGATAATCTTGGCAATAGCTACTAATTCACCCATACATACGGGAGTATTATTATGTAATGTGGATAGGGATAACCCATTTAACATATTGATTTCAAGTAATCTTTCCATATCTATCTTTAGCATACCATGGCACCGGGCTCTTAACTCCACCTTGCCTTCGGCGGCTTCTGAAAATGACAATGCCTTATGACCCGCTAGAAAGGCTAGCTGTTGAGCAGCATCATTTTCATGAATCTGGTCATCATTAATTTCCATGATATATACATTATTTTTTCCCATGCTACGCATTAAAGCAATGTCTTCTGTTTGAATGATATGCCCTTTTTTAAAAGCTACTCCACTCATTTTCCCAGGTACAACGCGAGTAAGATCTTGCCCTAAGACCATACCGATCGCCTGACTCACATCAATCGATTTCATATTTTTTCCTTTCTAATCAGTCAATAATCGGACTACAACAGTAGTCCCTACTTCTAAATAACCACTACCTGACGAGATATCAAGTAAAGCATTAGCAGGCAACGCCCCCGATAACATGCCGTTTCCCTGAAACTCAATCGGTTCGGCATATAAAACTCCATCTATATGTTCGCATCTAGCCCAAATAAAACGTCTATGCTTACTTTTTTTAGTAAATGCTTTTTTCATTTTGGCCTGTGCTCTAGGACGTTCAATTAATTCAGCACCTGATATTTTTCGGAGCAAAGGTCTCAGTAATACTTCGAACGAAACATTTGCCGATGCTGGGTTTCCCGACAAGGCCACCATTAAAACACCATGCCAAAATCCTGCAATAACAGGCATGCCCGGTTTCATTGCCAACCGTGTGAACAACAGAGGAATTCCCATCTTACTAAAAAGTTGTTCCATTAAGTCATAATCACCAACAGAAGCTCCACCTGTAGTTATATATATATCAATATTTTCATGCCCTGTCAGTTTTTTTTCCATTTCATTGATATCATCCTGTACTTGTCCTAGAAGCAGGGGGCTTCCCCCTGCTTCTCTAACCTTTGCCATTAACATATAATTATTAGAATTACGGATTTTTCCTTTTTCTAGTGGCTGTTCAATACCAATAATCTCAGTCCCCGTCGCCAAAATAGCAACTTTCGGTCGTTCATAAACTAGAGGTTTACTCTTACCAAGCATTGCCAATATTCCTAAAGCTCCGTCTTTGATTATTATGCCTTTTTTTAGTATAATCTGTCCATTACAAATTTCTTCTCCTTGTCTACAGATATTGTGATTTGCACCTGTAGCCGTAAAGATGCTAACCATCTCCTGGTGAACAGCCGTATCTTCTAATCGAATAATGGCGTCGGCCCCCTCAGGTATTTTGGCTCCTGTCATAATTCGAGTGGCCATGCCAGTCTCTACTTTTATACTTGGCCAACTACCTGCAGGTACATAATCCACTTGTTTTAGCACAATAGGCTGAAGAGGGGATGCATGTTGTACATCTTCCATTCGCACTGCATATCCATCTAATGGCGATCGGTCAAAAGGTGGAAAATCTGTATCAGCGATAATGTCTTCTGCTAAAATTCGATTATAGCAATCTTCCAGGGGAATCAAAACTTTTTTTTGTATCTTTACCTTTTCGAGTAAAATCGCTATAGACTCTTCTAATGATATTGCCACCTTTACATACTCCTTTTCCTAACATTTCAAAATAGCCGATAGGAAACTTGGTCCGAACCAGCTGTCACCCTGACTGTTTAATTATATTTTCTAGAAATTCAGCAATTTTTTCTACATCTTCCAGTTTAAAATAAGGTACATCTTCATAAATCTGCTGATCTGCAACTAAGGCAATCCGATTATTTTTTAGACCAATGCATTCTACACCCTGCCGATGTACTTCAACTTGTGGCTTATCTTCTTGTTTAAAACCTTCCGTCAAAATCAAATCAACATTGGTAATATTTCGCACAATTTCATCCAATACAGGTGGATGAGCAAAGGTTTCTATCATGGCAACTTTCTTATTAGAGGCAATACATACAATATCCGCACCTGCTTGGCGATGTTTCCATGTATCTGTTCCAACATGATCTATTTCAAAATCATGGCCATCATGTTTAATCACAGCAATACGATAACCACGGCTTTTTAGCTCTCGGATAATCTTTGTCAAAAGAGTAGTTTTGCCGCTATTGGAATAACCCACAAATGAAACAAGAGGAATCATAGTTGTTTCCTTCTTTCCAATATTACTTTAGCTCTTTCATAATCTTCATACGTATTAATATTCATAAAATGATAATCATCCAGCTCATCAAAACAGGTAACAGGTACCCAGTTAATCCTATCTAACAGCTGCAAAACACTATATTGTTTTTTAGGTATAAGATCTTCGATTATTGTAGCGCAAGACTTGCGATAACAGGCTAATAATGGTTCAATTTTTCCTTTATGTACTGTCACCGCCCCATCATGCATTCCCACGGATTGAACAATGATTGGAATCATTTCTGACATCAAAAAAGGTACATCACAGGCCGTAACAAAAACACGGGAGTATTTGGCGTGAATTAATCCAGCATGAATACCACTTAACGGGCCCTTTGAAGTCAGGAGATCAGCTACCTGTCCAACAGGCAGTATAATATTTCTAGTCGTGTTACTCACTACCACTACATCATCAGACAAAGTTAGCAAGCGTAACAACAAATTATAGAGAATATTGCCATTTCCCCAGGGAAGTGCTGCTTTATCACAACCCATACGACTACTCTGTCCGCCTGCAAGTACAACAATTGAAAATGGGTTAGCCTCCAATGCAATACATACCCCTTTCACTCTTTTTCCCATTGTCCAAGTCATGGTGCATAGGTTTATTCCATACAACTTGTCGTATAGTATCGAATAGATCCTGATCAGAAATTCCTGAGCGCAATGCTTCCCGTAAGGAATATTCCTGGTTTGATAACAAACAGGGCTTAAGATTGCCATCAGGAGTAAGGCGAATTCGATTGCAGGAACTACAGAAGTGCTGAGATACGGGAGTAATAAAACCAATTGAACCCTGTGATTGAGGAAATCGATAAATTTGAGCTGGCGAGTAATCACTAATTTCAGGAATCAATTTATTAAAACCAGCTGCTAAAAGTTGCTGCTTCATTTCGGATGCTGTAAATAAATATTTTTTTTCTGAGCAGAAGGGCATATATTCAATAAATCGAACCTGATATGGATTATCCATAATTAAATTCGCAAAATCAGCAAGTTCATCTGAATTAAAATTTTTCATAACTACCATATTTATTTTGATTGGTGTAAGACCTATCTCTTGGGCCTTTTTTATCCCTGCCAATACCTGATACAATGCATCTTGTCCTGTTATTTGTTTAAATCGTTCAGGATCTAAAGTATCAAGACTCACATTTACACGCTTCACGCCAATTTCTTTTAAAAGAGTAGCATATTCTTCAAGCATACTACCATTCGTTGTTACTACCAATTCTTTGATACCAGGGATAGTTGTCACCTTGCGTAAGAAGGGTATAAGGCCTTTACGTATCAAAGGCTCACCACCAGTAATACGAACTTTATCGACTCCTAAGCTGACAAAGGCCTTAATAATACGCAGTATTTCCTCATAACGCAAAATATCGTCATGTTCCATCCATTTCACGCCATCTGAGGGCATGCAGTATTGGCAGCGAAAATTACATCTGTCCGTTACTGCTACTCGCAGGTAATGAATGTGTCTTCCAATAATGTCATATAAACCATCCATTCTGCAACCTCCTGTCTTGTTCTTAAGCAAACTACTATGCTATTTATCCAACGACCTTCATTCTACATTGATAGTATTAGCCTTCTAAATCTAATAGTCCTTTTTTCATAGCATATTTAACCATTTCAGGTCTGGTCTTCAGATGAAGCTTCTCCATGATTCTAGCTTTATAAGCTTCAACTGTCTTAACTGAGAGACAAAGTTGACCAGCAATATCTTTATTAGCATACCCCATAGCTACCAAGCGCAATGTTTGTATTTCTCGTTCCGTTAATAACTGCAATGGCTCAAACTCTGCATCCTTATTTCCCTGTCGCAAAAACCCTTCAATTAAAGATTTAGCGGCAGATGGATATAGATACGATTCCCCTCGATGAACTGTGCGAATAGCCTTAAGTAAATCAAAGTCAAGGGCATTTTTCAAGATATATCCTACTGCTCCCGCCTTTAAAGCCTGAAAGAGATATTCTTCATCGTCATGCATAGTTAAAATCAGCACCTGAGTTTCTGGTAGTAATTCCTTTAATCTAGCAGTAGCAATTAAACCATTCTCACCTGGGGGCATACTCAAATCCATCAGGGCTACATGAGGAAGAAGTTTCACACCTAACTCTACCGCTTCCTTCCCATCAGCAGCCACCCCCACCACCTGCATATCCTGCTGAGAATTAATTAACATGGCCAATCCAGAACGAACAACGGCGTGATCATCAGCTATTAGAACACGAATGGCCATATGTTGTTTCCTCCTCTTTTCCCAAAGGGACATATACTCGAATCGTAGTGCCATAATCAAATTTGGACGTAATCTCAAACGTACCACCTATTAATTTTGCTCTTTCGCGCATACCATAAATCCCCAATCCAGTTCCCAGCACTTCAATTTTCTCTAGATTAAAACCTCGCCCAAAATCCGCAATTACCAAATACAATAATTGATCCTGATCTTCAAAATGTATCTCTAATGTATCAATATTCGCATATTTCGCCGCATTTATCATAGCTTCTTGACATATGCGGTAAAGGGCCGTTTCTATCGATGACTTGTAACGACGTTCTTGTCCCACAACAGACAACTTTGTAATAATGCCATAGGTTCGTTCAAATTGCCTAGCGAAAGAACGTAAGGCTGCTACAAGTCCCCAATCATCAAGAGAGGACGGTCTAAGATCTACAGCAATATGTCGTACTTCAGATAAAGCCTGAACTGCCATATCTCTTACTAGTTGAAAATGGTCTTTTAGATCATCTTCAAGTTCCATTTGTTCAATTATATTAAGCCCTACGATCATACTATAAATGGCTTGACCCACTCCATCATGTAGTTCACGAGACACTCGTTTACGTTCCTCTTCTTGGGCCTGAATCACATAATTAGCCATTTTCTTTTGAATATGTTTTTGTTCTTGTTTATTATGTTCTGAAATGTCCCTAAGCACAACAATCAGGAAACCGCCTATGTGCTGGGGCAAACGGGTTGTACTAGCTGCTGCAGAAACAATATATCCATTTTTGTGTAATAAACGAATTTTAAATGAAGAGATACTTCCTAATGTAGTAAAACAATTTATACAAGCAGTAAAATCTGCACATCTTTCCATTCCATGACAAATATCGCATAAGTTTATTTTATTAATCAGTTCTTCTGTACTGTAGCCTGTCAATATTTCTGCTGACGGATTGGCATTAACAATAATGCCCTTCTCATCCAAAACAACAATTGTATCACTCACATACTGAAAAATTGTTTTTAATAATGACTCCGAAGTTTTTTGCCTCACACCGACAGCCTCCATAGCAATACATGATTTTCCCTCAAATACCTATTATATTTTCCATTTCTTTAGCTACCTGTTTCGCTAACTCAACTACCCCTTCTTCTATTATACATGATGCATTACGATAACCAATTAATAACACACCTTTTACTCTCCCTGCCATTGATACTGGAACCCCCAAAGCTGACCGCAGTTCTTCCGCATAAAGAATAGGATATTCCTGAGGATCATCATGTTGTCTAGGCTCATAATTCTCTAACACCATTGGTCTGCCTGACATCAATACTTTCCCTGCAATTCCTTTGCCAAGACGTAGTACAATCCGTCTGAACCGTTCATTTTTATTACCCACTGCGTACTTCCAGCGGATAGTAGATTCTCTTGGCTCTTGAAGAGCCAACGCTGAGAAATCAGCACCCGCCTTAAGTCGCAACTCCTCCAAGCATTTATTGATTGTACTCTCTAATGTATTCATAAAAGTATTCTCCCGAAGTATTTAATCTTATTTTCAATTTATCACAGTTTCCTTTTAAAAGCAAAGTCGCAGGGGTATTCCATAAGGACAATCTCAAATGCAACATGGATTGGCTTATGAAATCAATAAAGGGATTTATCTTTTAAATCCCGACTAAAATATTGAATATAAGTTCTATTTATATATTCGATTGGCATACTCCATACATGCACCAATCTTGTAAACGGCCAAATAGCAATCATTCCAAATCCGGTCACAACATGAAGCTTAAATACCAAAGGTACACTAGTCATAAAGGAATCATCCGGTTTTAAAAACAATACCCCTCTAAACCAAGGACTAATCGTTTCTCGATAATCAAAAATTCCCACCTGGAATACATTTGTAGCTGTACTTGTCAGTCCTAAGACTACTTCTACTAGCACTAAAACAGCTACCAGTAAATCGGCCTTACTACTAACAGCAAATACACGGTCATTACCAAAACGACGGAAAGTTAAAATCAGAATACCTACTAACGTGACTACCCCTGCAGGTCCTCCACCATAAACAGCAGCCATATGGTACATATGCTCGTTTACTCCAATGAATTCAAAAAAGGTCTTGGGAATCAAAAGACCTGAAATATGACCTCCAACTACAGCTATTATACCAGTATGGAATAATATACTGCCCCACTGTAGACTGCTTTTTTCCATCAACTCACTTGATTTAGCCGTCCAGCCCAATTGATCCATGTTATAGCGATAAATATGTCCCACTATAAAAATAGTTAACGCTATATAAGGAAAAATCACCCAAAGAAATTGTTCTATAAAATTCATGATATACCTTCTCCTCTGTGAACAGTTTCTGCACATGTTCTTGGCACAGATCCTACACAAATCTCAAGTAATGCAGCATAGGGACTGTATTTTTCTATAAGTTGCTGCCATAGTTTTTCAATACCGGGACTTACAATCTCTAAAACTTGTTTACATGATTTCTGGCTAGCAATGGCTAAAAATTCAAGTAGCATAGGAAGATAATCAGGTAATTCCTCAGTATCTACCTCAAGTCCGGCTTCTCGATAGATACCTTTCAAATCGGCTAGTACTTGCCCACGCTTTTGGTCGTCGGGACAAAGTAGGGAAGTAATATACAAATTACAATGTTTACTAAAATCAAAGGTAATTACATAAAACTCAGCTAATTCCTCACAAGTATTATGCGCCAAGTAATCTAGAAAAGAATGTACCCTTTCCTTCATTGGCAAGTGTTCCAATTCACTTGCCAGCTGACGTAATTCATCAATTTTTAACCAACTGCTTTTTGGATATTGAAGCAAAATAGATAGCAATCGCAATATTTTCTTATCTACCATCTTCTTCACCTCTAATACCGTAGCATGAGCTCCCTCGGGGCAGAGAATAACCGCAGTTACCTTGCTGTTTATATACATTAACGTACTTTTCTTGATGTGATGTGGGAATTACAAAACGATCCTCATATTTTGCAATGGCTAGAAGGCGATACATACGCTCTACAGCAATTTCGTCAAGACCGGCCTCTCTTAACTTATCCTTTTCTACTTTTGAGTTTGTATTGATTGATCGCATATAGGTACGCATAGCTAGCAGCTTCCCTAAGGCAGACTTAACTGCTTTTGTATTACCAGCTGTTAAGATATTAGCTAGGTATTCGATAGGAATGCGCATATCATCTAGCAGCGGGAATAGATTTTCATTTACGCCTTGCTCCTTTACTACACTTACAATCGGGCTAAGAGGTGGTATATACCATACCATTGGCATAGTGCGGAATTCAGGATGTAATGGCAGTGCTATACCGTATCGTACGGCTAAATCATAAATAGGAGAACGTTTTGCATCTTCTAACCAGTCTTCACGAATACCATCTAAGCGGGCCTTTGCAATCACTTCAGGATCATTAGGATCCAAAAATACACTAAGCTGCGCTTGATATAACTCCTGTTCATTACTAGTAGATGCTGTCTCTTTTACTCTATCAGCATCATATAAGATGACTCCCATATACCGAACACGGCCTGAACAAGTCTCTGAGCAAACAGTAGGTTGACCTGACTCCACCCTTGGAAAACAAAAAATACATTTTTCCGCTTTATGAGTTTGCCAGTTAAAATAAATCTTTTTATAGGGACATCCAGTCATGCACATACGCCAACTGCGGCAAGCCTCTTGATCCACCAAAACAATCCCATCTTCTTCTCGCTTGTAAATGGCGCCTGAAGGACATGCAGCCACACAACCAGGATTTAAGCAATGCTCACAAAGTCTTGGAAGATAGGTCATGAAAGTTTGTTCAAACTCAAATTTAACTTTTTCCTGCATCTTCACTACATTCGAATCTCTAGTACCAGTTTGATGGGCACCGGCTAAATCATCTTCCCAGTTTGGCCCCCACTTTAAGTCCATATTTTTACCAGTAATTACTGATTTGGGACGAGCCACTGGCTGATAACGCTTTGTAGGACTGTTAATTAGTTTCTCATAATCGTATGTCCAAGGTTCGTAATAATCATCAAGAGTAGGCATATCGGGATTGTGGAATAACTTAAGTAATAACTTTGCTAAGCGGCTACCGCCTTTGAGCCTGAGTTTACCATCCTGTAATTCCCAGCCCCCCTTATACTTTTCTTGATTTTCCCATTCCATGGGAAACCCAATACCTGGCTTGGTTTCCACATTATTAAACCACATATACTCAGCACCTTTACGATTTGTCCAAGTATTCTTACAGGTCACACTGCAAGTATGACAGCCAATACATTTATCTAAATTGATTACCATAGCGATTTGTGCTTTAATCTTCAAGCCAAGCCACCTCCTTTAACTTACGAACCGCAACATAAATATCTCTCTGATTGCCAATTGGCCCGTAATAGTTAAACCCATAGCTAAGCTGGGCGTATCCGCCAATACACTGGGTGGGCTTAACATGAACTCGAGTAGGGCTATTGTGTGTCCCTCCCCGCTGTCCAGTAATAGATGAACCAGGAACATTAATGTGCTTATCTTGCGCATGATACATATAAAGAGTTCCTCTAGGCATACGATGACTCACCACTACTCTAGCAGAAACTACACCATTACGATTGTACACTTCCACCCAATCATTATCCTTAAGATCCGCCAGTAAAGCATCCTGATGATTCACCCATACATGAGGTCCACCACGAAATAAGGTAAGCATATGCAGGTTATCTTGATAGGTACTGTGTATATTCCATTTGCCATGAGGGGTAAGATATCGCAAAACAATTTCTTTACCTTCCGCTTCGAGTTTATATTCTTTGCCAGCAAATAACACTGGAGATAAAGTCGGTTTATAAATAGGCATAGCTTCGCCAAACTCTAGCATGATTTCATGATCAATATAGAAATGTTGACGTCCTGTCAACGTGCGGAAAGGCATCAAATGATCGATACTAGTTGTAAAGGGGGAGTATCGTTTATCCCCTTTATTTGAGCCAGTAAATACAGGAGTAGGAATGACTTGCCTTGGTTGTACCGTAATGTCATTAAACGTAAATTTTTCTCCTGCACGACCTGCGCTGATATCCTTAAGTTCCATACCCGTTTTCTTTTCTGCATCTTCCCAGGCTTTCATAGCCAATTTGCCATTTGTCGCACTCGATAAAGTAAGTATTGCTTCTGCCGCTTGACGAGCTGTCTCAATACTAGGACGCGCAAAGGCTACACCAGGCACCATGTTTTTTCCATTAATTTTTTTAAGTTCTTCGTATTGTACTTTAACAGGAAAAGAAATGCCATGAGCACCCACTGGATTTTTTTCTAGTAATGGTCCAAGAGAGGTAAATTTATTATAAATTTCTTTGTAATCCCGCTCTACCATTACCATATTCGGCATCGTCTTACCAGGTATCGCCTCCACTTCCCCCTTGCGCCAATCTAGCACTTTACCAAAGGGCTGGGCAATTTCTCCTGGTGAGTCATGCATAAGAGGCACTGCCACAATATCTTGTTGTACCTCAGGTAGATATTCTTTCG
>Ga0316613_10000444_pt1 | contig 34670 bp, 31 predicted proteins | sample OWC_soil_day10_C_2_FD_207647 | JGI IMG/M metagenome (GOLD analysis project Ga0316613, IMG submission 207647) | Wetland soil microbial communities from Old Woman Creek delta, Ohio, United States - OWC_soil_day10_CT_b | ecosystem: Environmental > Terrestrial > Soil > Wetlands | place: USA: Ohio...
GCGCGCGCTTGACGCAGCTCACGATGCGCCGGTCATCGACCGCCTTGCCGTTCTGCACGCCGCGCAGCAGCACCGTGAACAGCCCGTCCTGCTCGTTGAGGCGGTCGGCGATGCCGCGCGAGAGCGGTTGCGCCAGCGTCACTTCGCCGTTGAACAGCCCGGCACCGTTGGCGACGTCGATCATCCAGTCGGCGAAGGCGCGCAGAAAGTTGCCGTCGCCGATCTGCAGGATGCGAACAGGCTTGAGATTCGAAGCCGCACTGGCTTCAACATTGAACTTGCCCTGGGCAAGGTCGCTTCGATTCAGAACACGCACTGGTAATTCTCCAGGTAAAAATTAGGGTTGGTCGCGATCAATGACTGTCTTGCGCTGGCGCCTAGAGCGCGAAGTAGCGCTTGGCGTTTTGATACGACACGCCGCGAACGATTTCGCTGAGCGCTTCGATGTCGGCCGGGTACTCGCCGCCCTCGACCCATTGACCGAGCTGGCGACAGAGCAGACGGCGGAAATAATCGTGGCGCGGATACGATGCGAAGCTGCGCGAATCGGTCAGCATGCCGACAAAAGTGCCGAGCACGCCGTGGTTGCCGAGCGCCTGGAGCTGTTGCAGGTTGCCGTCCTTGTGGTCGTTGAACCACCAGGCCGGGCCGAGTTGCAGCTTGCCCGGGGTCGGACCGTCCTGGAAGCAGCCGATCAGCGTCGAGAGGATCTCGGTCATTCCGGGGTTGAGCGTGAACAGGATCGTCTTGGGCAACTGGTCGTCGGCGTCGAGCGAACCGAGCAGACCGCCGAGTCCGGCGCTGCAGCTCATGTCCGAGATCGAGTCGTAGCCGGTGTCGGGGCCGAGCGTGGCCAGCCGGCGCAGGTTGTTGTTGCGCTGTGCGCCCAGGTGCAGGCACATCACCCAGTCGTGGCTGGCGTAGACGCGGCCGATGGCTTCAAGGAAGCCGCGCAGGTACTGGCCGAGCTCGAGGTCGTCGAGTTGCTGGCCGCCGGTGCGCTTGGCAAACAAGGCTTCGAGCTGCTTGGCGCCGAGCGAAGCGGCGGGCAGCACGACGTCGACCGCATGGTCGGAAATCCGTGCGCCACGCGCGTGGAAGTAGTCGACGCGATTGGCCAGCGCAGCGATCAGCGAGTCGAACGAGTTGATCGAAACGCCCGAGACGGCCGAGAGGCGCTCAAGATAGGCGTTGAAATCGGGGTGGTTGATGCGCATCGCCTTGTCGGGTCGATAAGCCGGCAGCACCTTTGTCTTGAGCGCCGAGGCGGCAATTTCCGTATGCAGCAGCAGATCGTCGGCTGGATCGTCGGTGGTGCAGGCGACGTCCACCTTGGCCTGTTCGAGGAAAGACCAGGTATCCATTCCGGCGAGCTTGGCGTTGGCCTGCTCCCAGATCGCCGAGGCGTTCGCTTCGTTGATCAGCAGATCGATGCCGAGCAGGCGGCGCAGTTCGAGATGGCACCAGTGGTACATGGGGTTGCCGGCGGCCAGCGGCAGCACCTTGCAGAAGGCGCGGAACTTGGCTTCATCGGGCTGCTTGCCGGTGATGAAGTCTTCGGCGACGCCGGCGCTGCGCATCAAGCGCCATTTGTAATGGTCTCCACCGAGCCAGAGTTCGGCGATATTGCGGAAGACCTTGCGCGACGCGATTTCGCTCTGCTGCAGGTGGGAATGGTAGTCAATGATCGGCAGGTCGGCTGCGACATCGTGATACAGCTGACGGGCAATGGCGCTGTCGAGCAAAAAATCCTGGTTCATGAAAGCGTTCATATACGGAGTTCCTAGTTTGTTCAACACGATACGGCTCGTTGGCATCAGATTCATTCAAATAGACCATCGTCTGATATATTTCAAATTTACGCCTGATATATCAGCAAGGCAACTGTTTTTTTTGCGCAATTTAGACTCCTTGCGCTGGCGTGGCGTGGGCCGTCCGGTCGATGGCCGGTGATCGGTCGACTGTTCGGCCTGCGTTGCATCGCGGGAAAACGCTCTGACCCCGAGCACCGTCGAGTCGCTGCGTTCTGCTCATGAGCCCGGGGTTCCGGCTTACCCCGTTCCTGGTAGCGCGCTCGTCTCCTCGGCGGCCATCCTGTCGCTCGCCGATGCACGGCGGCTTACCCCTTGGTGAGTAATCAATATAAGGGCATACGCGTATTTTTATTCTCGCCCTCCTGGCAATAAATTACATAGACGGCGGTGCTGAGATCCGGTGAGTCGCGACGGTTATGCGGCGCGCGCTGGCTTCGACTCAATTGGCGGCGAGCGGGGAAATCGAGGTTCGCCGCAGCGGCAATGAGGTGCTTCATGGCTAGCTCTTTGTTTCCTCGCTGCGAAGTCGTCAGTTGGTCTGCCTTCTATGACCTGGCGCGCAGGCTGGCGCGCCAGGTCTATGACTCCGCCTATCGGCCTGAGGTGATTGTCGCCATCGGCCGCGGCGGCTATGTTCCCGCTCGTGTTCTCGCCGATTTTCTCGGACAGATGGACCTCGCCAGTTTCAAGGTCGAGTGCTACGACCAGGTGCACAAGCAGCACCGGGCGCGCGTTCGTTATCCGCTGGCCGCTGACGTGACGGGGCGCCGCGTGCTGTTGGTCGATGATGTCGCCGACAGCGGCGAAACCTTCGCCGTGGCGCTCGCGCATCTGAACAGCCGCGGCGTACCCGCACAGATCCGTAGTGCGGCGTTGCACTACAAGGTCGTCTCGCCCTACGTGCCCGACTATTACGCGCAAAAGGTCGTCAAGTGGCGCTGGATCATCTACCCCTGGGCGGTTGCCGAAGACGTTGGCAGCTTCCTGCGTGCCATGGACCCGCCCCCGGTCGATGTCGGCGAGGCGGCGCGGCGATTGGACGTTGAGCACGCTATCCGTCTGCCGCACAAGGTGCTGGTCGACCTGCTGGCGATGACGCTGCCAGCGCGCAATCCGGCGATACCGTGAGCGAAGCGCAAGCCGCACGAGCGCAATTTCATTGGGCTTGCTTTTTGAGAAGGAGAACGCCATGAAGTCTCTGAGCTTTCCTGCCGGATTCCATCCGGTTCGCCGCGATCAACTGCGCCAGGAACGCGAGCACGACAGCTACAAACGCCGGCAGAAACCGCCCGAACCGTCGTCCTGTCCGGATTGCGGAGCCGTCTTTCGTGGCGGGCGCTGGCAGTGGGGGCCGTCTTCCGCGCTGTCGAACGAGGTGATTTGCCCGGCGTGTCAGCGCATCCGCGACCAGTTCCCCGCCGGCTTCCTGCACATTGGCGGCGCTTTTTTTGCCGAGCACCGCGACGAGCTGCTCAGCCTGATCAATCATCACGCCGAAAAAGAAAAGGTCGAACATCCGCTGGCGCGAGTCATGGGGATCGACGACGAAGATGACGGCGTGCTGCTGACGACGACCGACATCCACCTCGTGCGCGACCTCGGCGAGGCCCTGCACCATGCTTATCACGGCGAACTCGAGTTCTATCACAACGACGATGAAAAGCTGCTGCGCGTCCATTGGCGACGCTAGGCGGCCATTTCTTGAACTTCAAGCGGACTGGAGATCGATATGTCAATTGGTGAATTTTGCAATCGCGAAGTCGTTGTCGTCGAGCCAAGCTGCACGATTCTTGAGGCCGCGCGCCTGATGCGGCAACACCATGTCGGGGCGCTGGTGATCGTCGCCGCCGACGCTGGCGTGAATCGGCCGGTCGGCGTCGTCACCGATCGCGACCTGGCGGTCGAAGTGATGGCTGCCGGTCTCGACCCGGAGGAGGTTCTGGTCGGCGAGGTGGTGACCGAAGCGCTGTACAGCGTGCGTGAGTCCGAGGGCGTTTTTGAAACCATGCGCCTGATGCGCGATCACGGCGTTCGACGCCTGCCGGTGGTCGACGATCGCGGCGGCTTGCAGGGGATCTTCACGACCGACGATCTGCTCGCCTTGCTGGCTGAGGAAATGAACGAACTCTCCCGGCTGATCGTGCACGAGCAGGCCAAGGAGTTCCGGCGCCGCCGTTAGGCCATGGAGGGAAGGTGGCATCGGCAAGCTTTCGCATCTACGCCGAACTCAACGACTTTCTGCCGTCGGCACGCCGTGGGCAGGAGTTCAGCACGATTTGCGCGCGCGCGGCGACGACCAAACACATGATCGAAGCGCTCGGCGTGCCGCACACCGAGGTCGAGCTGATTCTGGTCAACGGCCAATCGGTCGGTTTCGAGCATCGCTTGCACGACGGTGACCGTGTCAGCGTCTATCCGCACTTCGCGGCACTCGACATCGCACCGCTGACGCGTGTTCGCCAACTCTCGCTGCCTCCCGACAAATTCATCGCCGATGCCCATTTGGGCGGCTTGGCCCGCCTGCTGCGCATGGCCGGTTTCGACACGCTTTACCGTAACGACTACGCCGACCGCGAGATCGTCGACATCGCCGCAACCCAAGGGCGCACCGTGCTCACGCGCGACCGCGACCTGCTCAAACAGCGCGCCATCAACGATGGCTGTTACCTGCATGCCATCCTGCCGGAATTGCAGTTTCGCGAGATTGTCTACCGCCTCGATCTGGCGCGCCGTATGCGGCCGTTCTCGCGCTGCCTGCGCTGCAATACCCCTTTGCAGGATGTTGATAAGCAGGCGGTCGGCGAACGACTGCCGCCTTCGGTTCGGGCGGGGCAGACGCGCTTTACCACTTGTCACCATTGTCGGCGCATCTTCTGGCCGGGAACACACTGGCAGCGCATGCGGAATTTCCTCGACGAGTCGCTGCCCGGGCCGCGGCAAGCGACGCCGAAGCGCGCGGGCCGTCAAGCCTGAAGCGGCGGGCGACGACGATTTTCGCTCTGCTATACTTCGCGCTTTGCGCGTAGCGGATTCTTCATGGCCATTAAATATCAGATCATTCCGGTGACGCCGTTTGAACAAAATTGCAGCCTGCTGTGGTGTGACCAGACACTGAGTGCGGCGGTGGTCGATCCGGGCGGGGATATCCCGCGCATCCTGGCTGCGGTCAAGAAGAACGGCGTCACGCTGGAAAAAATTCTGGTGACCCATGGCCATATCGACCATGCCGGCGCCGTCGCCGAACTCGCCGAGCGGCTGTCGTTGCCGATTGAAGGCCCGCAGCGCGAAGATCAGTTCTGGATCGACGGCATGCCCGAGCAAAGCCGGATGTTCGGTTTCCCCCATGTGCGTGCTTTTACCCCGGATCGCTGGCTCGAGCAGGGCGATCGCGTGAGCTTCGGCAAGGTCGAGCTGGACGTCCTGCACTGCCCCGGGCATACGCCCGGGCATCTGGTTTTCTTCAACGCCCCCGGCCGGCTGGCGATCGTCGGCGACGTTCTGTTCCAGGGATCGATCGGTCGTACCGATTTTCCGAAAGGTGATTTCGATACCTTGATTGCGTCGATCCGCGGGCGACTCTGGCCACTTGGCGACGATGTCGCCTTCATCCCCGGGCACGGGCCGATGTCGACGCTTGGCGCCGAGCGGCGCAGCAATCCGTTCTGCGGTGATTGATCGTGGCGCGCACCTACCAGTTATTGATCGAGGTCGCCGAGCCGGTCCAGGTGCGCGTCGGCCGGCTCGGCGCGTTTGATTTTCCCGCCGGACTCTATAGCTACACCGGCAGCGCGCTGCGAAATTTCGAGGCCAGGGTGAGCCGTCATCTGTCGAGCGCCAAGAAAATGCACTGGCACATCGACTATCTGCTTGCCGCGCCAGGCGTTCGCGTGCGCGAAGTACGGCGCTACGACGAAGCGGAATGTGCGGTCAATCAGCAGATCGTCGGCGAGCTTACGGTCGCTGGTTTTGGTGCCAGCGACTGCCGCTCAGGCTGTGGCAGCCATTTGAAGCGGCTGGTCTGAGGTTTCAGGCCTCGGCGCCGTCGCGTTCGTTGATGTTGATTCGGCTGGCCCAGTGGAGTGCCGCAAGCTGCGCTTTGGCGTGCGTCGCCGCGCTGATCCCCTGCTTGCCGAGAATCGCTTCGGCGTCTGAAAAATTACCGGCTTCGCCGGCAACGATCGCTGCCAGCAGTTGACCGAGAACGCCCCCTTGCGATCGGGCGATCAAGGCCGCGGTCACCTCGTCGGGCATCGGCAGTTCGGCCAGAATGTCTTTCATCGGCAAATTGATCAACACCTCGAGCAGGGAAAACAGGCCGATCATGAACGCGTTGTCGCACAACTCGGGATTGTCGGGGCGCGGCGCGAGCGCGGTGCAGAGCAACTCCATCTGACGACCACGCGCAGCGGCGATCTGCATCAGCGGGTTGGGGGCATTGCCATCGGCCAGGTTGTTGGCATAGATCAGCAGCTGTAGCCAGCGCTGCAACTGGCGACGCCCGAGGATCGCGATCGCCTGCGAAAAATTACTGATTCGGGTTCTGGCGCCAACGGCGACTGAATTGACCAGACGCAGCAGATTGTAGGAAAGCTTGGGTTCTTCGCGGAAGATCTCTTCGATCGCGCGCGTGTCGCCGTCCTGCCTGACGAGGTTTAATAGCTTGAGCAATTTCAAACGCGTCAGATCAGGTTCCTTGGCGCCAAGCGGGTTGTGCGAGGTCAGGAAATGGCTGTCCGACCAGTCGAATTTTTTGTCGGTCAGCCAGCCGTGCATTTCATGCGAACCGACGCTGCTGGCGATCTTGTGGAAGCCCATTCCCTCGCTGTACTCGAGGTCGCTTGCCGAGAGTTCCTGGCGGGCGAATGCCGCATCAATCCACAGGTAATCGAACGCGGTCAGCGGAATTTTCTGCAACAGCTCGCTGGCGTCGACGTGCACGCCGAAGCGATGGCCTTGCGAACGCAACGCAGCGCACTGCGCCACGATCGATGAGTTTTCAAGGCTGGCGGCAGCGAGGATGAAAATAATCTGTTTGGCGTCGAAATTATTGAAGAATGTCGCTTGTTCAAAAGCCGTCAGATCGAGCGGTGCGACCAGCGGCAACAGGTTGGCCAGTTGCGCTGCGTTCGCTTCCTTGAAGCAGCGAGCCAGATCGGCACTGTCGGTGCTAAAAGCACGGGCGGATTGCCAGTCGAACGCCGCCCAGCTACGGTCTACGGCGAGAATCGGACGAAAAAAAAAGTAAGCTTCTGACATTTGGGGAGTGCTCTTGGTTTTTGCGCAGTCTGGCCGGTTGCTGCTGTCAGACTATCTGATCCGTCTGGTCGCAGATTCTAACCCATATCGGCAGCGGCTGATCGAACTGTAGGGTAAGGCTCGCCGCGCGCTGCCATTCAATTTCTTGCTCGCCCTGTTTTGGTCGACCGAAAAAAAGCGTAGACTGAGCGATCACGCCGGAGGCTGCGATTCCGGCACCAGATCGACCTCCAATGACTGATGATCATGACCAATAACGCCGCCGCCCATGCCTTGAATGTTGACGTTTCGGAACCGATTCCTGCCGTGGATTTCAACCGCCGATTTTCACAACGAGCGCGCGCGATTGAGAGTTCGGCGATTCGCGAAATTCTCAAGGTGACCGAGCGTCCCGAGGTGATTTCCTTCGCCGGCGGTCTGCCTTCACCATTGACCTTTCCCGTAGACGTGATGCGTGGCGCGCTCGACCGGGTACTCGACAAATCGGGCCGGGAAGCGCTGCAATACAGCACTACCGAGGGTTACGCGCCGCTGCGCGAGTGGATCGCGGCGCGCGTCGGCACCCCCGAGGCGCCGGTTTCGCCCGACGAGGTGCTGATCGTCTCGGGATCGCAGCAGGGGCTCGATCTGCTGGCCAAAGTCCTAGTCGACCCGGGCGACACCGTGTTGGTCGAAACGCCGACATACCTGGGTGCCTTGCAGTCTTTCTCGCTGTTCGCGCCGAAATATGTCTCGATCGCTTCGGACGACGATGGGCTGCTGCCCGACGCGCTCACCGAGTCGATGCGCGGATCGAAATTCCTTTACTGCCTGCCGAATTTCCAGAATCCGACCGGCCGCCTGTTGTCCGAGGAACGTCGTTACCGTCTGGCCGAACGCGCGCGCGAACTCGACTTGTTGATCCTCGAAGACGACCCCTACGGGGCGCTGTCGTACGACGGTGAAACACCGCGCTCGATCCGTTCGTTGGCGCCGGAACGCACGGTCTATATGGGGTCATTCTCGAAGGTTCTGGCGCCGGGCCTGCGCCTGGGCTACGTGATCGCGCCGCCGGCGCTGCGCGGCAAACTGGTGCAGGCCAAGCAGGCGACCGATCTGCACACCGCGACGCTGTCGCAAATGGCGGTCTACGAAGTGATCAAGGATGGCTTTCTCGACAGCCATATCCCGACCATCCGTACGCTCTACCGCGATCAATGCGCGGCGATGCTGGCGGCACTGGGGCGTCACATGCCCGACGGCGTGCGCTGGAACACGCCGCGCGGCGGCATGTTCCTGTGGGCCGAGCTGCCGAGCGGAATGAATGCCACGGCGATTCTGGCGCGCGCCATCGAGCTCAACGTGGCTTTTGTTCCGGGCGCGCCTTTTTATGCGGCCAATCCGGTCAGCGAGTCGTTGCGGCTGGCTTTTGTCACCGTGCCGCCGGCGCAGATCGAAGAAGGCGTCAAGCGCCTGGCCGGTGTGATTCGCGCCAGTCTCTAGCGTTTTTCGTCGCGCAGTTCGCGGCGCAGGATCTTGCCGATCGGCGTTTTCGGCAGACTGTCGCGAAAGTCGATGAAGTGCGGTCGCTTGTAGCCGGTGAGTTGCGTCTTGCAGTAGGCGACCAGCTCGTCTTCGCGCAGGCTGGGGTCCTTCTTCACCACCACCAGCTTGACCGCCTCGCCTGAGCGCTCGTCGGGAACGCCGATCACCGCGCATTCGGCAACGCCCGGATGGTTCATCACGACGCTTTCGACTTCGTTGGGGTAGACGTTGAATCCCGAGACCAGGATCATGTCCTTTTTGCGGTCGGTAATGGTGACGTAGCCTTGGTCATTCATGTGGCCGATGTCGCCGGTCTTGAGCCAGCCGTCGACGATCGCCTGCGCCGTTTCCTCTGCATTGTTCCAGTAGCCGCGCATCACCTGTGGCCCGCGCACGCAGATCTCGCCGGTGTGCCTGGCGATGTCGCCTTCGCCGGTCCATGGCGGCAGTTCGTTGAAAGCGTCGTCGCGGATCGACACGTCGGTCGACGCGACCGGCAGGCCGATGGTGCCGTTCCACGGCGTTCCGAGCAGCGTGCAGCAGACGCCTGGCGACGTTTCGGTGAGTCCGTAGGCTTCGGTGAGGCAGGTGCCGGTGATCCTCTGCCAGCGCTCGGCGACCGTTTTTTGCACCGATGCGCCGCCACCGGCGACCACCTTGAGCGCCGAAAAATCGAGCGTCGCGAAACCCGGTGTATTCATCAGGCCGTTGAACAGCGTGTTGACCCCGGTCAGTACGCTGAACTTCCAGCGCTTGAGTTCCTTGACGAAGGCGGGCAGATCGCGCGGGTTGGTGATCAGCACGGTCTGGCTGCCCCATTTCATGAAGGCCAGCGTCAGCGTCAGGCAGAAGATGTGGTACATCGGCAGCGGGGCGACGACGACCTCGCGGCCTTCGCTGAAGCTGCCCGAAATCCACAGGCTGGTCTGTTCGAGATTGGCGAGCAGGTTGCGGTGGGTGAGCATGGCGCCCTTGGCGACGCCAGTGGTTCCTCCCGTATATTGCAGGAAGGCGATGTCGTCGTGGCCGACCGCAAACGGCTTGAATGGTGCGCGAGCCCCCCGCGCGAGTGCCGCGCGCAAGGGCGTTGCGCACGCGATTCGCCACTTCGGAACCATTCTCTTGACGCGTTTGACGAGCGCGTTGACCAGCCAGCGCTTGGGCGCTGGCAGCAGGTCGCCGACCTGCGTACTGATTACCTGTTCGATCGCCGTATGCGGCAGAACCTGCTGCAACGTTCGCGCGAAATTCTCGAGGATGACGATCGCCCTGGCGCCCGAGTCCTTGAGCTGCTGTTCGAGCTCGCGCGCGGTGTAGAGCGGGTTGATATTGACCACCGTCAGGCCGGCGCGAACGATTCCGAACAGCACCACCGGGTACTGCAGCAGGTTGGGCAGCATGATGGCGACGCGGTCGCCGCGAACGATTCCCGGCAGGCCGAGCAGGAAAGCGGCGAAATCGCGCGACAGACGGTCGACTTCGCCAAAGCTGATGCCGTGGCCGAGGTTGTCGAAAGCCGGCTGGGCGGCGAAGCGGCGAAACGTGTCGTCAAGCAGTCCGGACAGCGAGGCGAAGGGAGGCAGCACAATTTCGCTCGGCATGTTCGCCGGATAGCTCTTCAACCAGATTTTTTCGCCCATAATTCTCTGCTCTCGGTGCAATGCCAAAGGTTAATCAAAAATGAAGCGACTTAATACAACGATTCGGCCCCGCCTGTCACCATGATTCCTGATTACTGGCAACATGCGTCGGCTACGCTGGCGCAGTGCGACCCGGTGATGGCCGCGCTGGTCGAACGTTTTTCGGGCGCCTCGCTGGTCTCGCGCGGCGATCCCTTCGTCACGCTGGCGCGCTCGATCGTCGGTCAGCAGATTTCGGTCAAGGCCGCCGACAGCGTCTGGCTGCGCCTGGCGGCGGCCTTGCCGTCGATCGCCCCGGCGCAGCTGCTGGCCAGTGACAGCCAGACGCTGCGCGCCTGCGGGCTGTCGGCGCGCAAGGTCGAGTATCTGGGCGACCTGGCTCGCCATTTTTCGAGCGGCCAGATTCATCTGAGCCGCTGGTCGTCGATGAGCGATGCGGAAATCATCGCCGAACTCACCGCGGTGCGCGGCATCGGCGTGTGGACCGCCGAAATGTTCCTGATCTTCAACCAGCTTCGCCCCGACGTCTTTCCGCTCGACGACATCGGCCTGCAGAAGGCCGTCGCGCGGCACTACCTGGCGGGTGAGCGTCCGGCCCGGGGAGTCCTTGCCGCCTACGGCGAGCGCTGGCGTCCGTGGCGCTCGGTGGCGACCTGGTACCTGTGGCGCAGCCTCGACCCGTTGCCGGTCGAGTATTGAGCGCGACGCCCGCGCCGCGCCTGTTGCGCCGCACCAACCGATCCAGTGGCTTTGGGTTAGAATGAGCGCCGTTTTAGAACCGGCCCAACGCTTGATGAAAATCAGTTTTCTCGACTTTGAACAGCAGATTGCCGACCTCGAAGGCAAGATCGAAACCTTGCGCTTCGCGCAGGACGATTCGGCGGTCGACATCTCCGAAGAGATCGCGCGTCTCGAGAAGAAGGGTCAGATCCTGACCAAGGAAGTCTACGCCAAGCTCTTGCCGTGGCAGATCGCGCAGGTCGCGCGTCATCCGCAACGCCCGCATACGCTCGACTACATCGATCTCGTCTTCACCGATTTCGAGGAGCTGCACGGCGACCGCGCTTTTGCCGACGACCACGCGATCGTCGGCGGCCTGGCGCGTTTCAACGGCCAGCCGGTGATGGTGATCGGCCATCAAAAGGGCAACGACACCAAGGAAAAGCTCTACCGCAACTTCGGCATGCCGCGTCCCGAGGGTTATCGCAAGGCGCTGCGCCTGATGCGCCTGGCCGAAAAATTCGGTCTGCCGGTGATGACCTTCATCGATACGCCCGGCGCTTATCCCGGCATTGACGCCGAGGAGCGCGGTCAGTCCGAAGCGATCGGTCGCAATCTCTACGTGATGGCCGAACTCAAGGTGCCGATCATCGTCACGGTGATCGGCGAGGGCGGTTCGGGCGGCGCGCTGGCGATCGGCATCGGCGACGTCGTGCAGATGCTGCAGTACTCGACCTACGCGGTGATTTCGCCCGAAGGCTGCGCGTCGATTCTCTGGAAGAGCGCCGAGAAAGCAAGCGAGGCCGCCGAAATCATGGGAATCACGGCGTCGCGCCTCAAAACGCTGGGGCTGATCGACAAGATCGTCAGCGAACCGCTCGGCGGCGCGCATCGCGATTACGCAGCGATGGGCGCGAGCCTCAAGAAAGCGCTGCAGGACAGCTTGAAACAGCTCTCTGCGCTGTCGACCGGCGAGTTGCTCGAAGCGCGCTTTGCGCGGCTGATGGCCTATGGCCGGACCAAAGAGCAGGCGCTGCGCTGATTTTTCCGCAGCGGGGGCTTCGCACCCGCTCGTCGCCATTCTTTCGGCTTTCATCGAAGCGCGTTTGCTCCCCGCTTCGCGTCTGTGCGTCGGTCTTTCCGGCGGGCGCGACTCGGTCGTCCTGCTGCATGCGCTTCACCGTCTGAGTTCCTGCGTCGATCACCCGTTCGCGTTGTCAGCGCTGCATGTCCACCACGGCCTTTCCGCCAACGCCGACGCTTGGGCAGCGTTCTGTTCCGAGTTGTGCACGCGCTGCGCGGTGCCGCTGTCGATCGTTCGCGTCACGGTCGCGCAGGGTAGCGGCGAAGGGCTGGAAAGTTCGGCGCGCCGCGCTCGCCACGCGGCGTTCGCCGACTGCGACGCGGATTTTCTGGTGCTCGCCCATCATCGCGACGATCAGGCCGAAACGGTGCTGCTCAATTTGCTGCGTGGTGCCGGAATCGCCGGTGCCGCCGGCATGCTTGCCGAGCGCGCGCAGGGCAGCGGCCCCGTACTGGTACGGCCGCTGCTCGACGTTCCGCGCGCACTGATCGAAGACTACGCAGCCGCGCAATCGCTTGCCTGGATCGACGACGAGAGCAATGCCGATACGCATTTTCGGCGCAATTACCTGCGCCACGAGGTGATGCCGCGGCTCGCAGCCACATTCCCCGGCGCGCCACAATCGCTGGCGCGCGCCGCCTCGCACTTTGCCGAAGGCGCACAGCTGCTCGACGAACTGGCGGCGATCGACCGCGCTGCGCTGGCCACGGCGGCCGGGCGCATCGATTTGGCCGGCTTCAACGCCCTGAGTCCGGCGCGAGCGCGCAACCTGCTGCGCTTCGCCTGGCTCGCCGCAGGTTTTCGCGCGCCCGACACGCGCTGGATCAACGAGGCGCTGCGCCAGCTGGCGAGCGCCGACAGCCTTTCGGAAACCTGCGTCGCGACCGTCGACGGCGAGCTTCACGTCTATCGCGGCGAACTGCATCTCGTCGGCCACGCGCCAGAGGTCTCCAACGTCGTCGTGTCCTGGTCGGGCGAGCCTGAGCTGCCGTGGGCTGGCGGACGCGTCGTTTTCGTTGCAGCAAGGGGCTCGGGAATCGACCGCCGACTGCTGCAAGGTGGCGAGGTGACGCTGCGACCGCGGCTTGGCGGCGAGCGCCTGCGGCCCGACGCCAAGCGGCCGCGCCGCAGCCTGCGCAAGCTTTGTCAGGACGCCGCGATTCCGCCGTGGGAGCGCTCGCGCCTGCCTTTGCTGTGGGTCGGCGGGACGCTCGCCTGGGTCGGCGGACTCGGCGTCGACGCCGCTTTTTCCTGCGCGCCGGGCGATGCCGGGGTGCTGCCGGTGTGGGCGCTGGCTCAGGTCGTTTCGCAGTAGCGTACGGCGCCCCAGCCGAGTTTGTCGAGAAGGTCGCGAAAATCCGCGGCGAGCGGCGCGTGTAGCTTGAGCGGCAGGCCGTTGACCGGATGGGTCAGCTGCATTTCGAGGCAGGCGAGCAGCAGGCGATGGCTGCCGAACAAGTCCTGAAACAGCCGGTTATGGCGTCCCTTGCCGTAGGTCGCGTCGCCGATGATCGGATGCGCGAGGTGCTTGAGGTGGCGACGCAACTGATGGCGGCGGCCGGTCAAGGGGTTGAGTTCGAGCAGCGCGTAACGGCTGGTCGGATAGCGATCGACGCGTTGCGCAAGTTCGGTGATGGCCAGGCGCCGGTAGTCGGTGATCGCGTCCTGCGCTGCGGCGACGCTTGCCGGATTACGGAACTCGTAATCGTCGTACTGGCGCGTCAGTGCATGGTCGATTCGCCCGGCTTCGGGCGGGTGGCCGCGAACGACCGCGAGATAGGTCTTGTCGATATGCTGCGCCTCGAACTGGTCGCTCAGCGTCCGCGCGATGGCGCGGTCGAGCGCGAAGAGCAGCACGCCCGAGGTGCCGCGATCGAGGCGATGGACGGGATGGACGTGCTGGCCAATCTGGTCGCGCAACAGCTGCACCGCAAAGCGCGTTTCGTGGCGGTCGAGAACGGTGCGATGGACCAGCAGTCCGGCCGGCTTGTTGATCGCGATCAAGTGCTCGTCGCGGTAGATGATAGTCAACTCGTTGTTCAGCGCGTTCAACTCGTCGCTCATCATCGTCGATCCGCGGCTTCTTGATCGAACTGCCCGTCGACGTAATACCAGCGCCCGTCGTCGCGAACGAAGCGGCTGACTTCGTGCAGCCGCTGCGCGCGGCCGGCGATCTTGTAGCGCGCGACGAATTCGACCAGCGCACTGTCAGCGCCGGTCGCCTCAAAGCGCTTGATCGATAGTCCGAGCCAGCGCGTTGCTTCGTCCGGTGTGACGTCTGTCGGTCGCGTGCTGGCGTGCCAGGTCGCCAGCAGATAAGGCTCGAGCGCCAGCACGTAGGCGCTGTAGCGCGAGCGCATCAGCGCTTCGGCGGTCGGCGCGGCAACGCCGGCGTGGTAAACGCCGCAGCACTCGGCGTAGCCTTTCGGCTGGCCGCAGGGACAGGGCGCGGCACTGGTCTTTTTCGGTGGCATGGCGGTTGGCGGCAGGGTCGTGAGGCCGGTCATTGTCGCGCAGGCGCGGTGCCATCGCCAGCGTGCCGTGATTGTTCCCACCGGATTGGCAGTAGCCAATAAAATGACCGGGCGCGCAGAGATCTCTGCGCCGCATCGACCATTACCGATAGAGACGACATGAAAATATTGCTGAGCACCACCAGTTTTCAGGACACCCCGGGACCGCACCACGATCTGCTGGCGAAGAGCGGCTTTGAAGTGGTGCGCGCGCGCGGACCGCTCAGTGAAGCGCAGATGCTCGATCTGATCAGCGAGAATGGTGGTTTCGACGCCTTGCTCAACGGCGACGACCGGATCAGTGCGCGTGTCATCGACGCGGCGGGAGACAAGCTCAAGGTCATCGCCAAGTACGGGATCGGACTCGATTCGATCGACGTCGCGCACGCCACGGCGAAGCGAATTCCGGTGCTGTTCACCCCCGGCGTCAATCACACGACCGTCGCCGAGCATGCCTTCGGTCTGATGATCGCGCTGGCCAAGGATTTCTGGATTCACGCCAGCGCGGTGAAAAACGGCCAGTGGACGCGCCGCACCGGCCATGAATTGATGGGCAAGACGCTCGGCATCCTCGGGCTGGGCCGCATCGGCCAGGAGGTAGTCAAGCGCGCCAACGCCTTCGGTATGCGCTGCGTCGCCCATGGCCGGTCCTGGCCCGAAACCTTCGCCGCAGAGCATCAGGTCGAACGCATGGCGAGCGCCGAGGCGCTGCTGCAACGCGCTGACGTGGTCTCGCTGCACTTGAGTCTGGATGACGCCAATCGCGGCCTGATCAATTCGCGAACGCTGGCGCTGATGAAGCCGGGCGCTTACCTGATCAACACCGCACGCGGCGGCTTGGTGGTCGAGGACGACATCGCGCAGGCCTGCCGCAGCGGCCATCTCGCCGGCTACGCGACCGACGTCGTCGACGAGGAGCCGATGCGGCCGGGTCATCCTTTCCAGCTCATCGACTCGATCCTGGTGACGCCGCACATCGGCAGCCGCACCTTCGAGAGCGTCGAACGCCAGGCGGTGCGCGCGGTCACCAACCTCGTCGAGTTCCTGTCCGGCGGCAGCGACTTCATTCAGGCCAACCGCTTCTAGCCGATCGGTCGGCCGCTGCGGCGAATCAAAATGATTGCATCGTCAAATGAAGGATGGTAGCGTGCTGATTCGAATTAGCATGGGATAAACCCGGGATTTTTCGGAAAATATAACCATCAATAATCATGGCGGTGTCAGCATGTTCGGTGTTTCGCTTGCAAAAAATCCCTCATTTATTGTCGTCCAACGACTTCTTCGCCGGTAGCGCGACGGCCAACATGCCCTTCCTCGCGATCGAGCTCGATGCCGGTAAGATGACCTCGCTCGACGAGATCAAGGACAGTTTCAAGAAGAGCGTCGGCTATCTGCTCAAGAATTACTGATCGCCGAAGCAAATCCGAGTCCAGACTCGGATTTTCCGCTTGAGCAGGTGGGGTATATTTCCCCCTGCTCAAACGCCAGTTTGCATCGGCGCCTTCGCCCGTTGACCGTACGATCGCTGGCCGCCGAGCTGACGATAGTAAAAACGAGGCGGGATTTTGTGACACACTGTGCGCGGTAACCGTGTTCGGACGCGTTCCTTGTCGCTTCCTCGCGCTTGACGCCAAAAACTTTGGAGATTTCTGACGACATGCTCAACAACATGAAGATCGCCACTCGTCTTACGCTCGGCTTTGGCATCGTTTCCTTCTTGCTGCTGGTGGTCATGGTGCTCGGGCTGCAGAGTCTTTCTTCGCTCAAGTCCGGGCTGGCGGCGACCAACGCGGCAAGCCAATACGCCAAGGCGACCGGGGACACCCAGGGCACCTTGCTCAATCTGGTGCTGACGGTCCAGATGGTGGCCGGCGGATTTGACGACGCCCGGATGAACGAGAGCCTGGCCAAGATGAACCAGCTCAAAGGCGAACTCGATGCCGATGTCGCCGCATTCGCCAAGCTCGACTCGTCGGTCCTGGCCGATAACGAAAAACTGCTGTTTGCTCAGGTTGAGGCGGAAGCGAAGAAGTTCGCTGCGCCGCTGCAGAAGGTCGACGAACTCGTCAAGTCGTTCCAGAATGCCGTCGCCACCGACGTCGCCGAAAAGGAGATTGCCCCGGCGGCGGGCAAGATGAGCGTCGCGCTCACCGAATTGGCCAAGCTGCAGAACGCCAAAATCGCCGCCACCGAAGCGGCCTCGAGCGCGACGTACAGCAATACCCGCGCGGTGCTGCTGGCGATGAGCGTGTGCGCGCTGCTGATCAGCGCCGGACTGGGCTTCTGGGTGATCCGCAGCGTCACTGCGCCGCTGCGTCAGGCGGTTGATGTCGCCAGCCTGGTTGCGGCGGGCGACCTCACCGGCAAGGTGTTGGTCGAATCGCGCGACGAAACCGGGCAATTGCTCGACGCGTTGCAGGACATGAAGGAGCATCTGGCGCTTGCCGTCGGCGGGGTGAGGCGCGGTGCTGACGCCGTCAAGGCGACGTCGGCCGACCTGGCATTGACCGCTGCCAGCTTGCTCGACGGCGCCAACCGGCAATCCGAGTCGGCAGCGTCAACCGCGGCGTCGCTCGAGGAAATCGCCGTCAGCGTTTCCTGCGTCGCCGATGCCGCCGTCGGCCTGCGCGACCTGTCGGATCAGAGCCTGCAGGCCAGCAACCGCGGCAACGACCGGCTGCATCAACTGCTCGGCGAGATGACCGGCGTCCAGAACTCGGTCGGCGAGATCGAACAGGTTATCGTCAAATTCATCGAGAGCACTCAGGCGATCACCAGCATGACCCGTCAGGTTCGCGATATCGCCGACCAGACCAATCTTTTGGCGCTCAACGCCGCGATCGAGGCGGCTCGCGCCGGCGAACACGGGCGGGGATTTGCCGTCGTTGCTGATGAAGTTCGCAAACTCGCCGAAATGTCGTCGCAGTCGGCCAAGCGGATCGACGAAATCACTCAGAACCTGGCGCAGCAGTCGTCCGCCGTCGCGCAGGTCGTCGAGCGCGGCAAGACTTCGCTCAAGGCCAGCGAGAGCGCGGTGGCCAGCGTTTCGCAGGCGTTTGGCGAAGCGCGCGACGTGTCCGAGCGAACGCATCGCGGCATGGGCGAGATTACCGGGTCGGTCAGCGAGCAGAAGATCGCCATTAACGAAATCACCAGGGCGATGGAAGCGATCGCGCAGATGGCTGACCAGAGCCGCTCGAGCGTCGAGCAAGCTGACCGCAAGGCACACGAGATGGAACAGGTCGCCGTGCAGATGGAAGCTTCGGTCAAGATCTTCAAGACCTGAGCCAGACCGTCACTTTCTGCCGGTCGATGCGCGAACGATCAGGCGCGGTTCAAGTTGCAGTTCGGTCGCTGCGGCTTCGCCCGTCTTGATCATGTGCAACAGCAGTTCCATCGCCTTTTCGCCTTGCTCTTGGCTGCACATGTCGACGGTCGTCAGCGGCGGCGTCATGAAGCGCGTCGTCGGCACATTGTCGAAGCCGGCGATGGCGATCTGCCCGGGAACCTCGACGCCGAGCACGCAGGCCTGATGCAGCAGGCCGATGGCGATCATGTCGTTGTAGCAGACGATGGCGTCGCAGCCGTCCGCGCCGTAAATCGCCGACGCGGCAATGCTCTCGCCGGCCTCCATGGTCTGCGCTTCCAGTTCGATGACGCTGATCTTGGCCTCGGGCATCGCTTCGCGCAGGCCGTGCAAGCGCTCCTGATCCCAGCGCGATTTCGGGTACGAGAGATAGGTCACCCGTCGGCGGCCGCTTTCCGCCAGGTGTTTGCCGAGCAGGTAAGCCGCCTGGTAACCGCGGATGCGCACCGACGCCAGTGGCTGCGCGTCGATTCGGCCCGGTTCGGTTTGCCCGAACAGCACGGCCGGCTTGCGGCTCGCCTGCAACTGGGCGAGCGCGACTTCCGGCAGGCGCGAGCTGGCGATGATTCCGTCGACGCGCAGAGCCAGCGTGCTCAACAAGTTCTGGGCGTTTAGCTCCTTCTCCTTGAAATCGACGACCATCAGGCCGAAGCCGTGCGCTTCGGCGACCTGGCTCGCCCCCTGGATGACTCCGGTGAAGTGGGGGTTGCGCAGATCCTGGACGGCGAGTCCGACGACGCGGGTCTGTCCGGTCGCCATGCTGCGTGCCGCCGGATTCTGGCGGTAGTCGAGCGTCTCGATCGCAGCGCGGATTCGCGCCTCGACCGCTTGGGAGAAGCTCTTCTGCCGGTTGATGAGCTTGGACACGGTGGTCGCCGAGACGCCGGCCATGGCGGCAACATCCTGGAGGGTAGCGGGGCGACGAGTGGGCATCGGTGTCTGCTGGGTTCTGAAGGCGGGAAGTGTCTCAAAATCACCTGCGATAATCAAATTCGCCGTCAAAGGCGCCGAATCAAGCCGGAGGATTAGCGCTTGACCTTGATCTGTTGCGAGATTAGAATTTCGTTGGGTTAGCGCTAATCCTTTTGCTGTGCAGATCAGGCGCATGCCAAAAAAATCCGTCTTGTACGAGAGCAATCTTCAAGCGAGCCGGCATATTAAATAAAGGAGATTGAAATGAGGTTTTCGGTGTTGAAATGTTGCTCGCTGGCGATTTTGATGGCTTTTGGCGTCGCTCAGGCGAGGGATCTTCGTTCTGCCGACGTGCACCCCAACGACTATCCGACCGTCCAGGCCGTCACGCATATGGGCAAAGTGATCGGCGAGAAGACCGGCGGCAAGTACAAGGTCAAGGTCTTCGGCAATAGCGCGCTGGGTTCGGAGAAGGACACCATCGAACAGGTCAAGATCGGCGCGCTCGACATGGTTCGGGTCAATACCTCGGCGTTCCACGGGATCGTCCCGGAAACGCTGATCCCGTCGTTCCCATTCATTTTCCGCGACATGGATCATTTCCGGAAGACCATGTACGGCAAGCTCGGCGACGAAATTCTGTCGGCCATGGAGCGTGCGGGTTTTGTCGGCCTGTGCATGTACGAATCGGGCGCGCGTTCGCTTTATGCCAAGAAGCCGATCAGGACGCTGGCCGACGTCAAGGGAATGAAGATTCGCGTTCCGCCTTCGGATCTCTTCCTGTCGATGATTACCGCGATGGGCGCTTCGCCGACGCCGGTTCCCTACGCCGAGGTCTATACCGGCCTCAAAACGGGTCTGGTCGACGCGGCTGAAAACAACTACCCGTCGTACGAAACCGCCAAGCACTACGAAGCGGCCAATGTCTACAGCGAAACGCAGCACATGATTTCGCCGGAAATCGTCGTCTTCTCGAAAAAGGTCTGGGACACCCTGTCGAAGGAGGAGCAGAAGATCATCCGCGAGGCAGCCAAGGAGTCGGTCGGCGTCTACGTCAAGCTGTGGGCTGAAAAGGAAAAGTCGGCCAAGGCGACGCTCAAGCAGCTCGGCGTTCAGTTCGTCGACGATGTCGATCGCAAGCAATTCGTCGAGGCGGAGAAGGTCGTTTGGGACAAGTACGCGACGACGCCCGAGCTCAAGGACCTGGTCAAACGGATCGTCGACACCAAGTAGAAGCGCAAATCGCCATCCAGGGCGCGGTCTCTGGATGGCCTTCGAAGGATGATTGAAGAATGAAAATGGAAGCTCAGCGCGTCACGTCGGATGGGCCATCGAACGAGCAATTGCTTTACTTCACCACGTCGAGTCTGGATCAGCAGGATGAATCGCTGGTCTTCATCAGCGACCAGACCGGCCACCCCAACATCTTCGTTCGCGACCTCAAAAGCGGGAACGAACGGCAGCTGACGCAAAACACCCAGGGCACGCTCAAGTCCTACGTCTATTTCAACGGCAACGAGCAGCGTGGGCTGGGCAAGGCGAGCATCAGTTTCGACGCCAACCACCGCCGAGTTTATTACGTTCTGGGCGACGCGATCTGCTGTACCAGCCTCGCCGGCGAAACGCGAATTCTCAACCATGTTCCCGCCGATCAGGTCACCGCTTTTTCGCACGTCAGCGCCGACGGCAAGCGACTGTGCTTGCCGACCACCGATGCGCGCGCGCTCGAGGCCGATCGCTTTGTCAACGACAGTCCGGCCTACGCCGCAGCGCAGGAAAAAAAGAACGAGGTGATCAGCGACAAGCCCGACTACGATATCGACGAGCGTGTGCGCAACGAAGGCTTGTCGTCGTGGATCAACGTTTACGACACGCAAACCGGCGAACTGCTGGCGCGCGAGCAGGTCAAGAGCGCGTGGATCACCCACGTGCAGTTTTCGCCGGTCGATTCGTCGCATATCCTCTACAACCACGAATGGCCGTCCGATTGCGGAATTCGCCGGATGTGGCTATGGGACGGCAAGCAGCACCGGCGTCTGCGCAGCGCAGGTGACTGGCGCAGCAAGGATGACTGGACCTGCCATGAAATGTGGCAGGCCGATGGTGCGTTCATCATCTATCACGGAAAATACGCCGACGGGCGTGCTTACGTCGGCCGCGTCGATCCGCAGGGGATGAATCCGATCGAGATCGCACTGCCCGACGAGTACCACCGCTACGGCCATTTCACAGCCGGCAACCGGCACAACGACTGGCTCGTTTCCGACGGCTACTACCACCCCGCAGGTGTTCCGGAGAACGACAACTGGGGCGGCGAATGGATCAGCCTGCTCAAGGTCGATTGGGAGCAGCGCAGCATCGAGTGGCAGGCGCTGTGCCCGCACGAGTCGTTCTGGGACTGCCAGGACAGCCATCCGCATCCGATCTTCGACCATGCCGACGGCGCAGTCTATTTCACGTCGAACAAGTCGGGTAGCCGGGCGGTCTATCGCGTTGCGGTTGCTTAATAAAAGAACCGACTAAGCCGGTAATGCCGCTGAGCTAAGAGAAAAATCGCCGCTCGCCCTGAGCTTGTAGAACGGTCGGTGGGTGGCGGTTTTTGCTTTGTGGCGAAGCCGCTCATGATTCGACAGACTCACCACGAACGGCTTAAGTGAACGGTATTGCTGACTAAGCCGGCCGGAAAATTTGGCCCGCAGCGCAAGCAGAAACTGCTGTTCATGCTTGCGCTTTTCGGCGACTATTCCCCCCAAAGAAACAGCGAGTTTCGTTTGTAGCTACAACCTGATGGCACGCTGCGCTTCTTTTGGGGCGATTGTTAGAGCGCAGCAATCTTGGCGCGCATTGATTCCGTTCCGCTGACGATTTTGTCGAGAATGGCGTCCAAGGCCCAGAAGCGTTCCCGCACGTCGAAAGTGATCGTCCGGCTTCTGATCGAAGCGAAGGTGCCTATGCGCTGGTGGTACATCTTCGCCAGCACCGGATAGCCGAAGGCTTCGGAAAGTGCCGCCAGAACCAGGAAGGTCGCGACCTCTTCGGCGAGTTCAGGATGCTTTGTTCCCGACGTATAGAGCCATTTGTAGAGATCAGGATGGAAATTGGTTGATACGCCGTTAAAGCCGTGCGATCCGGCTTTCATCGCGTCGTAGGCAATTGCGGCATTGGCGTTGAGGATCGCGAAAGGCGTTCCCGCTGCCATTGAGACGCGGTGCTTGACGGTAGTGAGGTCGCATGAGACGTCTTTGAGCATTACAAAGCGACCGCTGTCGATGCAGAACTTGAGTTCGTCGTCCGAGAGCAGGCGGCGATACGGCGCCGGGCATTCGTAGAGGCCTAGCGGCATGTCCTTGGGCAACTGGTCGAGCAGCCATTGCAGGTTGCCGCGCAAGGCGGCTGTGCCGCGATTTTTCGGGTCGAGATGGTTGGTCACCAGCACGACGCCGTCGGCGCCCGAGTTGGCAGCGACTAGCAACTCTTCAAGTTGGCCATGCGGATCGTCACTGATATGTCCAGAAACGACGACCGGCACGCGTCCGGCGGCCTGGCGAACGACGAATTTTGCCAGCGCCTCGCGTTCGGCGAGCGACAGGAAAACCATCTCGCTCGACTGGCAGACGGCGAACAAGGCGTCCGAGCCATTGGCGATATACCACTCGATCAGTCGCTCAAGCCCGGGATAGTCAACTTCGCCTGACTCCAGTAAAGGGGTGATCATTACCGGGACAATGCCCTCGATCTTCTTTTCAGCCATTTTCATTCTCTCCTCAAAATAAGTATGCGCTGGGGGCGAACGCGAACCATATGTCTTTGCTAAATCGTTATAGCGGCGATTCTAGGATACATTTCCGCCGACTACAAGAAGAAAAAGTGGCCTCGGGTTACGCGGGCATAGGCTAGATGCCAAAGCTATCTTGTCATTCTGTGTTTTTTGAAAAAAGACTTGACACAGATATTTTTGCCTAAGAAACTGTGCGCTAAATCGTGACAGCATAGAGCAGTCAAGAAATGAAGCTCACGTTTTCGAAGCGCATGTTTCAGCCTTAACAACAAACACTCGGGGAGGGGTAACTGATGTGGTGCACGCGATTTGTCGATGGGTTCTTCAAAGTGGTTGAGGGCTTTTTGGCCCTTTGCCTATTGTCGATGGTGGTCATGGTTTTCGGTAACGTTGTTCTGCGTTATGGCTTCAACTCAGGCATTACGATTTCTGAAGAAATGTCGCGTTTCGTCTTCATGTGGTTGACCTTTATCGGAGCAGTCGTGGCCATGCGCGAGGGATCGCACTTGGGCGTCGATACGCTGGTAACGCGTTTGTCTAGGACCGGTAAAAAAATATGCTTAGTCATCAGTGAAGTATTGATGCTGCTTTGCTGCGGAGTCTTTTTCTGGGGGACTTGGCTGCAACACGAGATCAATGCGACCAACATTGCTCCGGTGACAGGGCTGAACATGATCTGGGTTTACGGTATCGGATATGCGACAAGCCTTGGAATAGGCGCTTTGATATTGCACAAACTGTGGCGTCTGGCGACGGGGAAAATTACCGATGAGGAGCTGGTTCAGGTCAAGGAAAGCGAAGAAGAGGCCATTGTTCTAGCAGCGGAAGCTGGTGCGCTTAAGAATCAGGAAGGTAAATAGTCATGACCATCATCATCTTTCTTTTTTCATTGCTTGGTGCGATGGCGCTAGGTATGCCGATCGCCTTCTCGCTGCTGGTTTGCGGCGCGGCAATGATGTTGTTTCAGGGTAATTTTGATGCGACGATTCTTTCGCAAAAGATCGTTGAAGGTACCGACAGCTTCCCTCTTTTGGCCATTCCGTTCTTTTTGCTGTCTGGCGAACTGATGAACGCGGGGGGGATTTCTAAGCGCATTGTCGACTTTGCTCTGGCCTGGGTAGGGCATATTCGCGGAGGTCTGGGGCTGGTTGCGATCATGGCTTCCGTGATCATGGCTGCGATGTCCGGGGCGGCGGCTGCTGATGCGGCTGCGCTTGGGGCGTTGCTCATTCCTATGATGCGAGGTGCTGGATACGATGTACGCACTGCCGGTGGTCTACTTTCTGCCGGTAGCGTCATCGCTCCGGTCATCCCACCATCCATTGGTTTGATAGTGTTTGGAGTTATTGCCAATGTATCCATCGGCAAGCTGTTCATGGCGGGTATCTTCCCCGGCATCCTGATGGGAGCGTCACTGGTTATTGCCTGGATCTGGGTTGTTCGCAAACAGAAAATTCAGGAACTTCCTCCGATGCCGATTGCACAGCGTTTGCGTGTGACGGCCCAGGGAACCTGGGCGCTGTTCATGCCGCTGGGAATTATCGGCGGCTTGAAGCTCGGCGTGGTGACGCCGACTGAAGCCGGCGTCTTTGCTTGCGTCTATGCGTTCTTTGTCGGCAAATTCGTATATGGCGAACTGAAATGGAGTGCAATCTATCCCATCTTGGTCGCTTCAGCAAAGACAACGGCGGTCGTCGTTTTCCTGATCGCTACGGCGCTGGTTTCAGGATGGTTAATAGCCGTCTCTGAAGTGCCTCATGAAGTAAGCAAGTTATTGGCTCCGTTTATCGATAGTCCCATTCTGCTGATGTTCATCATGATGGCGTTGGTGGTCGTGGTGGGAACGGCATTGGATTTTGCCCCGACAGTCTTGATCCTGACTCCGGTCCTGATGCCCGTTGTCAAACAAGCCGGTATTGACCCCGTGTATTTCGGGGTGCTGTTCATCATGAATAATGCGATCGGGCTGATTACTCCCCCCGTCGGAATTGTGCTCAACGTGATTTGCGGCGTGGCCAAAATCACGATGGACGATTTGATGAAAGGGCTGTGGCCGTTCCTGTTCGCAGAGATAGCGGCACTGTTTCTGATGGTGTTGTTCCCTTCGCTGGTTCTTGTGCCTCTTAAGTGGTTGATTTAATTCGTAATTTTATTGTAATTAAACCGGTCGGGACGGGTTCCCGGATTCCAATGATCTTGAAGGAGTGAGGATATGCAACATCCAACCAAATCCATTAAAGTTAGCGCGCTTTGCACAACTGTCTTGGCCACTTCATTTGCTTTTTCAGTTGGTGTAGCCGTGGCGGCTCCAACTGGTTTTCAGGAACGTACGCTTCGTGTCGCCAATGGCGTGAGCGAAGATCATCCGAATGGCGATGGCGAAAAAAAGATGTCGCAATGTGCTGCTGAGAAATCTGGTGGCAAGATGAAGATTCAGTTGTTCTGGAACGGGATGTTGGGCAACGAACTTGCGACCATTCAACAGGTACGTACCGGTTCTCTGGAAATGGTTCTTGCTTCCCCTGCGCCGATTACCGGTATCGTTCCCGAGCTGGGAGTGTTTGATCTGCCTTTTCTTTTTGACAACAGTACCGAAGCCCGCCGTATTCTCGATGGCAAGATCGGTGACTGGTTCAACGCCAAGATGATGAATTCTGGCCTGGTCAATCTGGCATGGATGGAAAGTGGCTTCCGTCATACCACGAACTCCAAGCGCCCGATCACGAAATGGGAAGATTTCCAGGGCATCAAGATGCGGGTGATGCAGAGCCCTATCTATCTGGATACGTTCAAGGAAATGGGTGCCAACGCCGTTCCGATGGCTTTCTCGGAGGTCTATTCAGCGCTTGAAATGAAGGCGGTGGATGGTCAGGAAAACCCTGTGAATAACATCGAGAATATGAAGTTCTATGAAGTGCAGAAATACTTGTCTTTCACCAAGCATTCCTATACGCCAACGCTGGTCATGGTGTCCAAGAAGATTTGGGACACCATGTCTCCGGAAGAGCAGAAAACGCTGAAAGATTGTGCAGTCGAAGGGCGTGATGTACAGCGCAAGGCCAATACCGCAGCGGAGACCAAGAGCGTCGAAATGATGAAGTCGAAGGGGATCGTTGTTAATGATGTTTCCTCGGCAGAGTTGGCTCGCATTCGTGATAAAACCAAGCCGATCAGCGATGCTTATGCAAGCAAACTGAATCAGGAAGCGGTCTCAATGGTGTTCGGCGAGCTCAAGTTGATCCGAAGCGGTAAGTAAGAATGATGGAGGCATCGTCTTTTCTCCGAAGAGGTGATGCCTCCTATTAACAAAGTACGACAGCGATGATAAAAGAGATCGACATGACCAGAAAGATGAAAGTTCTCGTGACCGCCACCAACTATTCGACGTTGTGCGCGGAGGCTAAGAAACTGCTGGAAAGCAACAATTGCGAGGTTATCGAAAATCCGTTCGGCCGGCCCATGACCTTTGATGAACTCAAAGGCTATGTACCCAATGCTGATGCAGTGGTGGTTGGCGTAGATACTTGGGATGAGTCGGTGTTCCGGATTGCGCCTAATCTGAAAGTGCTTTCCAGATTTGGTGTCGGGGTGGATAACATTGATATCGAAAAAGCGCGCGAATTTGGCATCAAGGTTACAAATGCTGCGGGGAGGAATGCCAATGCGGTTGCTGAGTTGACGATTGGTCTGGTTTTGTCTGCCATGCGTGGTATCCATACGCTTCACCAAAGCACGCAGCAAGGGCGATGGGATCGCTTCGTGGGCGATGAGTTGATTGGCAGGAAGGTCGGTTTGCTCGGGTTTGGATGCATCGCGCAGAAAGTGGCCAGAAAGCTTTCGGGGTTTGATGTCGATATCATCGCCTTTGACAAATACCCCAATCTTAAAGCCGCTCAAGAACTCGACGTCAGTATGGTGACGTGGGAAGAAGTGTTGGAGCAATCCGATGTGGTTTGCATGCTATTGCCAAGCCTTAAGGAAACCCGTCATTTTATGAACGAAAAAACTTTTGCGTTGATGAAGGACAAGGCGTACTTCATTAATACGGCGCGTGGCGCGCTGGTCGATGAAAAAGCGCTATATGCCAGCTTGCAGAGCGGAAAACTGAGTGCGGCGGCGATCGATGTTTATGAGAGCGAACCCACTTCTGCCGAAAATCCGTTGTTCAAACTTGCTAACATCGTGACAACGCCGCACACTGCAGCCGAAACTTACGAGACCTACCACGAGATCGGCCTGTTTACAGCGCAAGCCATCCTCGATGTGTTTTCTGGGAAAACGCCAAATAACCTTCTGTGATTACAGGGATTCCACCTCGCGGGAAAGCCTTATGTAGATGTCTTCTGATGCCACACGTTTTTTCATGGTGGCTTGAGGCAATGGCTGCAGTCTTATATCTGGCTTGTCGCAGGTGGTGAAGCCTGTCTGTTTGCCGGGGGTTACTGATTGTTCAGTACGTGTTTTATCATTAGCCTGTTGTGTAGTAGTGGCTGACGCGGCAGCGATATGGCGCGCGATCAGAAGATGCTCGGTCAAGTTTGGTGGGGTGATTTCCTGAACGACGCGCTTTCCCTGGAGGGGCTGGTTAGGCAACTCTGATGCGAGCGTGTTCGGCGAGTGGTCTAGAATAGTCCGCCCAACCTCTTGAGGAGCGAATCGTGACGACTTACCAGCCCGCCGCCACCCGTTATGACTCAATGCCGTATCGCCGCGTCGGGCGCAGCGGTTTGCAACTGCCTGCGCTGTCGCTCGGCCTGTGGCACAACTTCGGCATCGACGATGATCAGGCGGTCGCCCGCAGCCTGCTGCTGCGCGCTTTCGACCTTGGCATCACGCACTTCGATCTGGCCAACAACTACGGTCCGCCGCCGGGCGCTGCCGAGTCCTTGCTCGGCAATATCCTGGCGAGCGATCTGGCCGCCTATCGCGACGAGCTGATCATCTCGACCAAGGCGGGCTACCGGCAGTGGCCCGGCCCTTACGGCATCGATGGCTCGCGCAAGAGCCTGCTGGCCAATCTCGACCAGAGCCTCAAGCGCCTGCAGATCGACTACGTCGATATTTTCTATTCGCACCGCTACGATCCGCACACGCCGCTCGAAGAAACGATGGGTGCGCTGGCCTCTGCCGTCGAGCAAGGCAAGGCGCTGTACGTCGGCATCTCGTCGTATTCGGCGAAGAAGACGCGCGAGGCGGCGCAACTGCTCAAGGCCATGGGCGTGCCGTGCGTCATTCATCAGCCCTCGTATTCGATGCTCAATCGCTGGGTCGAGGACGATCTTCTCGATACGCTCAAGGACCAGGGGATCGGCTGCATCGTTTTTTCGCCGCTGGCGCAGGGCCTGCTGAGCGGGAAATACTGCGGCGGGGTGCCGGCCGACTCGCGCAAGGCCAAGGGCGCAGCGTCGTTTCGCGACAACTACGTGACCGAATCGAATCTCGAAAAAATCAGGCAGTTGGCGGCGATCGCCGAGCGCCGCGGCCAGTCGCTGGCGCAGATGGCGCTGGCCTGGGTGCTGCGCGATCCGCAAGTGAGCTCGGCGCTGATCGGCGCGAGCAAGATCAGCCAGCTCGAGGAAAACGTCGCGGCGCTCGCCAACTTGAACTTCTCTTCCGAAGAACTCGCCGAAATCGACCTCTGGGCCAAGGACGCCGACCTCAACATCTGGGCTGAGTCGAGCACCGCCGGCTGATTCTTGCTCTTGTCGCGAGCTGCGGAGATCCGGTACCCGGGGGCAAGAGCCGTCATTCCCGCGCAAGCGGGAATCCAGATGCCTCCCTCCCAAAAGGGCATGCTCTCGCGCTCTTGAGAACGAACTGGATTCCCGCCTGCCCCCGCGGGAATGACGATAAACCCATGGCTGGACATCATCGGCCGCATCGAGTAGCATCGCGCCCCCTTGATTATCTAGCCCTCCATGTCCCAAGCTTTTTCTGCGCGCGCCTGCGGCATCGATTTCGGAACTTCAAACTCGACCGTCGGCCATTGCCGGTCCGGGCAGGCGACGCTGATGCGGCTCGAAGACGGCAAAGTCACGCTGCCGTCGGTCGTCTTCTTCAACGCCGAGGACGACAGCACGCGCTTTGGTCGTGCAGGTCTCGCCGAGTATCTGGCGGGTTACGAGGGCCGTCTGATGCGCTCGCTCAAGAGCCTGCTGGGCAGCAGCCTGATCGACGGCAAGACCGAGGTTCACGGCCGCTCGCTGCGCTTTCGCGACCTGCTCGCACAGTTCATCGGCGACCTCAAGCGGCGCGCCGACGAGCACGGCGGCCGCGTCTTCGAGCAGGTGGTGATCGGTCGGCCGGTCTATTTCGTCGACGACGACTCGGCTGCCGACCGGACCGCCGAAGCGACGCTGGCCGAGATCGCGCACGCGGTCGGTTTTGCGGAAGTGAGCTTTCAATACGAGCCGATCGCCGCAGCGTTCCACTACGAAACGACGATCGACCGCGAGGAGCTGGTGCTGGTCGCCGACATCGGCGGCGGCACCTCGGACTTCTCGCTCGTTCGCCTTTCGCCGCTGCGCGCCAAAATGACCGACCGCCAGAGCGACGTGCTGGCGAGCGGCGGCGTGCATATCGGCGGCACCGATTTCGACCGCCAGCTCAGCCTCGCTTGCGTCATGCCCAGCCTGGGTTACCGCAGCCTGTCGACTGCCGGGCGCGAGATGCCGTCGAGCATCTTCTTCAACCTCGCGACCTGGCACAGCATCAACCTGGCCTACACACGCCAGGTGCTGGCCGAGCAGAAGCAGCTGGCGCTCGATTCGAGCGAACCGCGCAAAGCGGCGCGTCTGCTCGCGTTGATCGAGCAGCGTGCCGGCCACTGGCTGGCCAGCGAAGTGGAACAGGCGAAAATCGCGCTATCCGATCAGCCCGCCACGCAGCTGGTGCTCGACCGCCTGACCGACAGTTTTTGCGTGCCGATTGCGCGCGGCCAATTCGATGAGGCCACCGCGGCGCTGGTCGGCAAGGTCGAAGCGACGGTCGGCGCGCTGCTGCGCGATGCCGGGCTCGCCGCGGCGAACATCGACACGGTGTTCTTTACCGGCGGTTCGAGCGGAATCTCTCGCCTGCGCCAGCGCATCGCCGCCTTGTTGCCGCAGGCGCGAGTCGTCGAAGGCGACCTCTTCGGCAGCATCGGCGCCGGCCTCGCGGTCGAAGCGGCAAGGCGCTACGGCTAGCGCGGCGGCGAGCGACCCTGAACTCCCGGCCGGCCTCTTCAAAAAGCGGAGATTCAAAGGGCTTGCGTCATCCTCGAACGAGTCATTCCTGCGGCATTGGTCGGTGACATCAAGTCAAGGATTCCGGGGGCGTGGAAATGATGGCCCCGGAAATGTTCAGCGCGTCCCTAATCTCTGTTTCGTCTTGCCTTGGCCTTTACGACGGAGTTGACGAGCTGCCCAAACGCTCGATCCTTCTTGCGCTTCTCAAGATAAGACATGTCGTGAAACTCGGATTCCTTCTTGAGCTTGAGGTAGTTCTGAAAATGCGCCGCATCAAGCTCGTCTTGCTCTATTGCTTTCTGAACCGCACACCCGGGCTCGTTGCCGTGCGTGCAATTGGCGAAGCGGCAGTTCATCGAATGCTGCTCTATATCGGCAAAACTAGCATCTATTGCCTGGCCGACGCCAAGCATTCCGAGCTCGCGCATTCCCGGCGTGTCGACCAACAAGGGGCCGTCTTCAAGCGCAATGAGCTGGCGCCGAGTGGTCGTATGGCGGCCTTCTCCGCTGTCGCTTACTGCTCCCGTCGCCAATGGAGGCATCCCCGGATTGCCGACCAGGTGGTTGATCAACGTGGTCTTGCCAACGCCGGACGAGCCGAGCAAGCAGTAAATCTTTCCCGGCAGCATGAGTTCGCGGAGCTGATCGAACCCCGACCCGGTCAGGTTGCTGAGCGTGAATATCGGGTCTCTGATGCCGGCGCGGCGGATCTGGTCGATCAGTTGCTCCAGCCCCTCCGGACTGATCAGGTCGGTCTTGGTCAGAAGGATGACCGGCTCGATACGCCCACCGCTCACCATCACCAGATAACGCTCAAGCCTTGGCAGATTGAAATCATAGTGGCACGACAGAACAATGAAGGCCGCGTCGATGTTGGCGGCAATCATTTGGAACTCGATATTTTTCCCGGGGCTTTTCCGTCTCAGGAAAGACTTCCTCGGCAGGATGCGGTGGATGGTCGCATGGGTTGCGTCATCGTGATACTGCACAGCGACCCAATCACCGACGCACGGCAAATCGCTTGGCGACGCGCTGGCGAAGGCCAAGCTGCCGCTTAGCGTGGCGGCTATCTCGCCGGTCTCATTGCTGACGAGATATCGGTCGCGATCGACGGTACTCACTCGGACGATCGAATCGCCGTGGCTGCCAGGCCCATCGGTCGATACGTCGCTTTCTGGGATGGCGCGCGCAGACGTCGTCGGCCCCGAAACCTCGCGCTTGGGCGCGATGTGGTCGCCTTCGCAGAAGGGGTTAAAAACCTGTTGTTGGTGTTTGGAAATAGACATGTTGGAAATCCGTATGCAGTAATCTGAACGTACAAAAACAGCAAGCCCCGGAAGGTGCTCGCCAAGTTGTTGTGCTCATCGATAACCGAAACACCTTGCTAACGCAGGGTCGGGGTTATCGGATTACGGCAATCTCCAACATTCAAACCTCTAAGCCGAGAGAGGGAAACAGCGAATTACGCGGACCGAGAGTCTATCCACCCTGGCGGCTGAAATCAAGATTCCTGGCGACAGGGCTCGCGCCGGCAGGCAGGAGGCCATGAATCGTCGCGACTGACCGTCAGTCGCCAAAGTGGTTTGCCGCTTGCCGAGCGAGTTCCCGACTTCGGAATGCGCGACGGTAAGCGCCAGCCGCAATGGCGAGGGCAACAACGATCAGCGCTGCGGCCACTGCAAAGGTGATCCGCATGCCGCTGGCAACGGCTTCGGGGGGCGCCTTCGTCATCTCGCTCGTCGCCGATCCGAAGGCGAAAACAGCGCCCATGACCGATGCGCCGGTGATCAGCCCCAGGTTACGGGACAGGTTGAGCATCCCGGAAACGGCGCCGCGCTGGTCCGCACCGACATCGCTCATGACCGCAGTGTTGTTGGCCGTCTGGAAGAGCGCATAGCTGGCGGTCATCAAGACGATAGCGGCGATGTAGCCGGGGATGCCGAAACGGCTTGGCAGCACGGCTAGCGCGAAGGCACCGACGCCCATGCCGATCAGTCCACCGGCGGCGACGCGTTGGGTGCCCAGCCAGTCCGCCAGGCGCCCGGCGGGAACGGCGGTGAGCGCAGCGACCAGCGGGCCGACGGACAGGACGAGTCCGACCCGCGCCGCATCGAGCCCGAGGCTACGAGAAAGATAGAAGGGGCCGACCACCAGGGTCGCCATCATCACCGTTGAAACGAGGGCGCTGGTGGTCAGGCTTGCGCTCAGCTCACGCTGGCGGAACATCGCCATGCGGATCAAGGGTGAGGCGCTTCTCGTTTCGACCAGGACAAAGAGGCCAAGGCCGAAACAGGCAGCCAACAGCAGCGCCATGTTGAGCGGACCAAAACTGCCATGCCCGCTGGTCATCGCCAGCGCATAGGCGGCGAGCGTCAGTGCGAGCAGCAGCGTGCCGATCGTATCGAAGCCGGCGCCTTCGCTTCTCGCTTTCCGCTGTCCAACGGGCAGGTAGCGATGCGCGAGAAAAAGCGTCAGGGCACCCAGCGGCAGGTTGATGAAAAAGATCGTCCGCCAACCGAAGCCGGCGATCAGGATGCCGCCGAGCGACGGGCCGAGCGCCGTGCCAATCGCCGACATCGCTCCGAGCAGCCCGATCGCGCTGCCGGTTTTTTCCTTCGCCACCGTTTCTCCGACAAACGCCATGGTGAGTGCCATCATGGTCGCCGCGCCCAGGCCTTGCAGCGCACGGGCGGCGATCAGCAGCCCCAGGGTCGGCGCAATGGCGCACAGCAACGAGGCCGTCGTGAACAGGAAGATGCCGGCGATCAGCAGGCGTCGGCGGCCGACGATGTCGCCAAGTCGTCCGGCGCTGACGATCAGCGTGGTGATCGCCAGCAGATAGGCGAGAACGATCCACTGAACCGCCTGGAAGGAGGCATGGAATGCCGTTGCCAGGTTCGGCAAGGCCACATTGGCAATGCTGGTGCCGAGCGCCGATAGCAGCACGCAGAGCGCAAGGCTGGCGAGCGCCCAGCGCAGCGCAGGCGTGGCTTCCGTGTTGGGCGATAGCGAATCAACTGGCGCGGCAACGATTGTTTTCATCGTAAACTCCTGTTTGGGCGGCTCCCAATATGGGATACGGGGCTGTCTGAATCGTAGGGCTTGGGGTGGCCAGGCGGAAGTCACAAGGTGTGCACTTTATTCGTGCGTTTGGCGCCATGTGTCGGCCAAACCCTGCTAGGGTTGAACCATGTCGAAACCCGATCTGAACCTGCTGGTCACGCTTGATGTGTTGCTCGCCGAAGGCAGCGTGGCGCGAGCGGCCCGGCGGCTGCGCCTGAGTCCGTCGGCGATGAGCCGGGCGCTGGCGCGCTTGCGCGAAACGACGGGTGATCCGCTGCTGGTCAGGGCCGGGCGCGGTCTCGTTGCGACGCCGCGGGCGATCGAATTGCGCGAACGCGTCAGTCAGCTTGTGCAGGACAGCGAAGCCGTCTTGCGCCCGGCCGAGACGCTCCGCCTCGAACGCTTGGTCAAAACGTTCACGTTGCGGACCAGTGAAGGCTTTGTCGAAAATTTCGGAGCGGACCTTATCGCCCGCGTTGGCGCACAAGCGCCGGGCGTACGGCTATGCTTTTTGCAGAAAGCGGACAAAGACAGCACGCTGCTGCGCGACGGGATCGTCGACCTCGAAACCGGCGTCATCGGCGCGACGACCGCACCCGAATTGCGGGTGCAAGCCTTGTTCAGAGACCGCTTCGTTGGTGTCGTGCGCAGCGGACACCCGCTCAGCCAAGGTGAGTTGACGCCTTCCCGCTATGCCGCCGGCCAGCACATTTACGTCTCGCGGCAGGGCTTGGACAAGGGGCCGATCGACGAGGCGCTAGGCAGACTGGGCCTGGAGCGGAAGGTCGTCACGATCGTCGGCGGCTTTTCGACCGCGCTGGCCCTGGCTCGGGCGTCCGACCTGATCGCCAGCGTTCCCGAACGACATACCGGGAATCTGCGCGTCGCCATGCATAGCTTCACCATTCCGGTTCCCACGCCGGAGATCACCGTTTCCATGCTTTGGCACCCGAGACTGGATGGCGATCCCGCCCAGCGCTGGCTGCGGGGTCAGGTCCGGGAGGCCTGCGCGGCGCTGCGCTGAGATGCTTGGACCGACGCCGACAGCGCCGTTGGATGGGGGCTGAATCGCTTTGCTGTGTTCGCGCTTGCCGAGTTATCGTTGCTGCTGCGTCTCTTGTCGGCCGGCAACCGCCAAAGATGATGGTTTTGGCATCCGGGAGGGCGCCGGGGAGGGCGAATTGGTGTAGGCGACCCTCGGCGGACATACGCGGTGACCGCGGTTCTTTGGCCGGTGACTAAGTGAAGCGGCGCTCGTGAGTGCTTGGCACTTCAAACGGTTGCCGTCACGTCGACGATGCCATGTCAACCGCGGCGCGCCGCTTCGATTGCCGCGATGTCGATCTTTCTCATCTGCATCATCGCATTGAACGCGCGTTTGGCGGCAGCGGGATCGGGATCGGTGATCGCCCTCGTCAGGGCAATCGGCGTGATCTGCCATGACAATCCCCATTTGTCCTGGCACCAGCCGCACGCGCTCTCCTGGCCGCCGTTGCCGACGATTGCCTCCCAGTAGCGATCCGTTTCGGCCTGGTCGGCAGTTGCGACCTGAAACGAGAATGCCCAGTTGTGCTTGACCTCGGGTCCGCCATTGAGCCCGAGACAGGGAATACCCATCACGGAGAACTCGACGGTCAACACATCCCCTTGCCTCCCCGACGGATAATCCCCCGGAGCAAGATGTACGGCGTCGACGAACGAATCGGGAAAGGTCTTGGCGTAAAACCGCGCCGCGTCTTCGGCGTCGCGATCGTACCAAAGGCAGATCGTGTT
>Ga0316613_10000445_pt1 | contig 34652 bp, 33 predicted proteins | sample OWC_soil_day10_C_2_FD_207647 | JGI IMG/M metagenome (GOLD analysis project Ga0316613, IMG submission 207647) | Wetland soil microbial communities from Old Woman Creek delta, Ohio, United States - OWC_soil_day10_CT_b | ecosystem: Environmental > Terrestrial > Soil > Wetlands | place: USA: Ohio...
CTCTCCCGACGGCAGCGCGAGCTTCTCGCCGAGTACCAGCTGCTGTCGGAGGAGTCCCCCGGCCCCATCTCCCGCAGCTTCTTCGAAAAGGTCCGGGAGATCTTCGGTTGAGGTCCCGCCGCGCGGTCGCATTCGCCGCACTCCTGCTCGCGGCGTCGTGGCTTCCCCCTCCCGCCTTCGCCGCTTCCGCGGAGGCCCCGCAGCCGCTGTTCACCGGTGCCGACGCGATCCCCGTGCCCCGCCCGGGATCGAAGGACCTCCGGACGGTCCCGATCGGACCCTTTCTCCAGGCCGAGGCGGATTTCGCCGCGGGGCGGAAGGAAGAGGCGCTCAACCGTTTCCTCGACCTCGCCTATACCGCGCCGGACGAGGAGCGCAAGGGATTCGTATGGATGCGGGTCGGGGAGATCCTGCTGTCGCGGGGGGAACTCGACAAGGCGCTGGAGGCGGCGGACAAGGCGGTCCTCCTCTCCCGCGCGAGGTACCTCTCCCTCTCCGCGGTGGACCTGAAGCTGCGGATCTACCAGCGGATGCGCTGGATGAACGAGGCGCGCCAGATGGCGGGGTACCTCCTCGACCAGCGGTACGTCGACGCGGATGCCCCCGCACTCCTCGCCCTGATGGCGCGGGCGGACGCGGAGGCGGGAAAGGTGGGGAGCGCCCTCGCGCTGTACCGCCGCGCCATCGCGGCAGCGACCCCGCAGGATGCGGCCAGACTGTCCGCCGGGCGGGATGCCCTCATCGACGGGACGTCGGACCTCTCCGCCCTCCGGGAGGCGGGCGAAGCGGAGGCGGAACCGGACGTACGTTCCCAACTCTTCCTCGCGATGGGGAAGGTCGCGACGCGCAAGGGGTTTCTCGGCATGGCGTCGTACGCCTTCGACCGGGCGGCGAGGACGGGCGGGAAGGGAGCACGGGAGGCGGCCGAGAGCCTGTTCCGCTCCGAGAAAATCGCAGGCCCGCGCCCCAAGATCGTCGGGATCGTCCCGCTTTCGGGGAAGCTGTCGGACATCGGTTTCTCCGTGCTCTCCGGGGCGGAGGTGGCCCTGGCCGCGTACCATCGCCGCGCGGCGGATGCCGGCGTGCCGGTGATCCAATGGGTGGACACGGCGGGCCAGCCCGAGAGGGCGCGGCAGGAGTTTTCCGCGGCGGCGGAGGACCGCATGGTGATCGGCGTGCTGGGTCCCGTGACGGGGGACGAGGGGCGGTCCGTCGGGGCGGCGTTCACCGGCAAGTCCCCCCCCACGCTGTACCTCGGGCAAAAAGCGATCCTGGAGAAACCGTTCCTGTACGGCTTCGGGCTCTCTCCGGCGCAGGAGGCGGCCGCCGTGCTGTCGCACCTCTCCCGCGAGGGTGTCACCGACCTGCTGCTGTTCCACCCCGAGAACGGGTACGGCAAGGGGTTCGCGGACGCCGTCGTCGCGGCGGCGAAGGAGAACAGCGTCCGCGTGTCGAGGACCGTGTCCTACCCGCCCGACGCGAAGGATTTCACCGACGTCATCCGGAAGGCGGTCGGGGGAGCCACCTTCCAGCAACAGTCCCGGTCGAAGGAAAAAGGGAAGGCGATGAAGCTCCGGCACAGCGGGATCGTCATCGCCGACCGGTGGGACCGCGTCTTCCTCCTGGCGTCCCAGCTGCGCTACTACAACGTCTACCTTCCGCTTGCGGGGTTCTCCGGCTGGAACGACCCGGAACTGCTGCGCAAGGCGGGTCCCGCCGTCGCCGGCGCGGTCTTCTCGGCGGACTACTCCGACGCGATACCCGGATCGGAGGGAGACCGGCTCCGCAAGGAGTTCCAGGAGGCGATGCGCTTCGCTCCCACCCGTTTCGAGGCGATGGGGTACGACGGCGCCCTCCTCCTCGCCGAGGCGTTCGCCCTGGGCGACGGGGCCGGCCGTCCCCCGGCGGAGGCGATGCGGGAGCGGATCGCGCGGCTGAAGAACTTTTCCGGGGCCACGGGGGCGTTCCAGTTCACACCGTCCGGGGGCGTGCGCCGCAAGGTGCCGCTTCTCAAGGTAGAGCTGGGGAACTTCGTCCCGGTCCCAGAGTAGGGAGGGGCGGGATGCCCGGCGATCTCGCCCGGAAGGTCGGGCTGGCCTTGTCCCCCGGCGGCCCCCTCTCCCGCGCGATGAAGGGGTACGAGCCGCGTCCCGGCCAGCTCCGCATGGCGCTTGCGTGGGCCGACGCTCTCGAGTCCTCCCGCGTCCTGGTGTCCGAGGCGGCCACCGGGATCGGGAAGACGCTGGCGTACCTCGTCCCGTCGATCCTCTCGGGGCGCAAGACGGTCGTTTCCACCGGGACCCGCACCCTGCAGCAGCAGCTCGTCGAGAACGACATTCCCCTGGTGCGGGACGCCATCCAGTACCCGTTCTCGTGCGCCGTGCTGAAGGGCCGGGCCAACTACCTGTGCCTTCGCCGGTGGCGCAGGTTCCGCGAGGAGCCGATGTTCGAGTTCGCTCGCGAGGCGGCCTACTTCGACGCGATGCAGGCGTTCGCCGGGGCCACCCGCACCGGCGACGTGTCGGAAGCGTCCGGCGTGCCGGAGGAAGCCCGGGTCTGGGGAGAGGTCAACGCACGGAGCGAGATGTGCGACCCTTCCGGCTGCGGGGAGACGGACCGTTGCCACCTGCTGGAGGCGCGGCGGCGCGCGGCGGAGGCGGACGTCGTAGTGGTGAACCACCACCTGTTCTTCGCCGATCTGGCCCTCCGGCTGCGGCTCGGGTCGGCCCGGCCCGGGGACGACGAGGGGCGGTGGCGGCACGGCGAGGTGCTCCCGCAGGCGGATGCCGTGGTGTTCGACGAGGCGCACGGGATCGAGGAGACGGCCTCCCTCTTCTTCGGGGTGAGCGTTTCCCTGGGTCGAGCCCGGGAGCTCGCACGGGACGTCAAACGATCCGCCGGGAGGGCGGGTGGCGGGTGGACCGGCCTGCTCCCCCTCGCCGAGCGGTTCCGCCTTGCGGCCGAGTCCGCCTTCGACGCGGCGGGGGAGGGGGACAGCCGTTTCCCACTGCCGGAACCCGGGTACGGGAGCCGATTCGGGGAGAAGGCGGCCGCGCTAAACCGCGCGGCGGAGGAGCTCGCCTTTTCCTTGTCGGACGGCGTTCCCGGCCCGGCGGACTCCGGAATCGACCGCGACGCCCTGTTGCGGAGGGTGCGCTCCTTCCGGGAGGACCTCGACGCCGTTCTTTCCGCGGACTCCTCCACGGCGGTGGCGTGGGCGGAGCGGCGAGGCGGATCGGTCTCCCTCCACCGGACTCCCGTGGAGGTTTCCCCCCTCCTTTCCGGCTCCCTGTGGGAAGACCCCGTCCCCTCCCTCCTTACTTCCGCCACCCTCTCGGTTTCCGGGGACCTGGGCTACTTCCGCGACCGGGTGGGGCTTGCGCGGGTTGATGCCCGGGAACTCATCGTGGATAATGAATTCGACTTCGGGAGACGGGCGCTGTTCTACGTGCCGAGGGGGCTTCCGGAACCGTCGGACCCCGCGTTTCCCGCCGCCGCCGCCCGCGAGACCCGGGAGATCCTCGAATGTTCCGGCGGCGGGGCGCTGGTCCTCTGCACCAGCTACCGCACCCTGTCGGCCCTGACGGAGGCGCTGCGGGGGGCGCTGCCGTACACCATCTACGTCCAGGGGGACGCCCCGAGGGGCCAGCTGCTGCGGGAGTTCCGGGAGGGGGAGGACACGGTCCTGATCGGGACGGGAACCTTCTGGGAGGGTGTGGACGTGCCGGGCGAATCGCTGCGGTGCGTCGTGATCGACAAGCTCCCCTTCGCCTCCCCGTCGGACCCCGTGACGTCCGCACGGATCCGGGCGTTGCGCGAGCGGGGGGAGGACCCCTTCGACGCGTATCAGCTGCCGGAGGCCGTGCTGGCGCTGCGGCAGGGGGTGGGAAGGCTGCTGCGGCGCGGGGACGACTACGGAGTGGTGGCGCTGCTCGACCTCCGGGTAGCGACCCGGGGGTACGGAGGGATGTTCCGGGCGAACCTACCCCCGATGAAGTGGACGCGCGCACGGGACGACGTTGCGGCGTTCTTCCGGCGCTTCCGCGGAGGACGCGAGGAAGGCATCGAAGGAGGCGAGACATGATCCGCAAGGCGGTGTTCCCCGCGGCGGGGTTCGGGACGCGGTTCCTGCCCGCCACCAAGGCCTCCCCCAAGGAGATGCTCCCGCTGGTGGACAAGCCCCTCATCCAGCACGGCGTCGAGGAGGCGAAGGCTGCCGGCATACGGGACATGATCATCGTCACGGGACGCGGGAAGAACGTCATCGAGGACCATTTCGACGTCTCCTTCGAACTGGAGGCGACGCTGCGGAAGAAGGGCGACGGCCTCCTCCTCGCCCTTGTGCAGCACGTCACCGACGGGGCGGACTTCTTCTACGTCCGGCAGAACCTCCCGCTGGGCCTGGGGCATGCGGTCCTGCGGGCCATGGCCATGGTGGGACAGGAGCCGTTCGCGGTCATCCTGTCCGACGACGTGATCGACGCCGAGGTGCCGGTGCTGAAGCAGATGATCGCGGCGTACGAGAAGCACAGCGCGGGGGCGGTCCTCGCGATCCAGAAGGTGCCGCGGGAGGCGGTCTCCCGCTACGGGATCATCCGGGGGAAGCGGATCGCGGACCGGGTGTACCGGGTCGAGGACATGGTGGAGAAGCCGAAACCGGAGGCGGCCCCCTCGGACCTGGCGATCATCGGCCGCTACATCCTCCCCCCGTCGATCTTCCCGGCCCTCCTGGCGACGAAGCCCGGGGCGGGCGGGGAGATCCAGCTGACGGACGCCATCCGCGCCCTGATCGGCACGGAACGCGTCCTCGGGTACGAGTTCGAGGGCGTCCGGTACGACGCCGGGACCAAGCTCGGGTTCCAGATGGCGAACGTGGCCTTCTCCCTGAAGGACCCGGACATCGGGCCGGGGCTGCTCGCCTTCCTCCGCAAGGAGAAATCCCCGTGAGCCGCCGGCACGGACGCTCCCATGCGGGGAGCGCGGAGGGGCCGGGCGCTCCCGGGCAACGGTCTCCCGGCCGCGTAACGCTGCTCGATCTCTCGGACGAAACCGGCTTCAAGCCGCTCTCCGACGTGACGGAGGCGGACGACTCGGTCCGGATCCGGCTGGAACTGCCGGGCGTCCCCACCGCCTCGGTGCAGGTCCGGGTGCGGGGAGACTGCGTCGAGGTGTCGGGGGAGAAGCTCCCGGACTTTCCCCAGGGGGAGGCCAGCTACCTTTGCCTCGAGCGGATCTTCGGGAGGTTCCGGCGGGTCTTCGAGGTGGTGGGGGCGGTGAACCTCTCGCAGGTTTCGGCGCGGCTGCGGGACGGCATCCTCGAGGTGTCCATTCCCAAGGTGCGGGAGCGGCGGGGCCGGGAACGCAGCATCCCCGTGACGGAAGGTTGAGGCGGCTGTGAGCGACGAGGAAGGAAAGCGGAAAGGCGGCGGCATGGAGGAAGAGGCGAAAAGGAAGAGCCCGGGCGTCGACCGCGGGGAAGAGGTACCGGAGGAAGTCCCCCCGACGGGGGAGATCCCCGCCGTGGAGGAGAAAGAGGGCGGACCCGAGATCCCGCAGGTCCTCCCCCTGCTGCCGGTGCGCGATATCGTCATCTTCCCGTACATGACGCTGCCGCTCTTCGTGGGGCGGGAAGGGTCCATCGCCGCGGTCGACGAGGCGCTGGGGAAGGACCGGCACATCTTCCTCGCGGCCCAGAAGGACCCCACGGTGGAGGATCCCCAGCCGGAGGACCTCTACCGGACCGGCACCGTGGCGATGATCATGCGGATGCTGAAGCTGCCCGACGGGCGGCTGAAGATCCTCATCCAGGGCGTGATGAAGGGGAAGATCGTCGAGTTCATCGACGCACGCCCCGCGGTCCGGGTGCGGATCGACCGGATCGTCGAGACGCCGATGAAGGAGGGGACCCTCGAGGTGGAGGCGCTGATGCGCGCCTCCCGGGAGAAGATCGAGAAGATCCTTTCCCTCAAGAACATGCCGGTCGAGATCCTGATGGTCACGGAGAACATCAACAACCCCGGGGTCCTCGCGGACCTCGTGGCGTCCAACCTTCGGCTGAAGATCGAGGAGGCGCAGGGGGTGCTCGAGGAGGAGGATCCCGTCGCGCGCCTGACCCTGGTGAACAACCTCCTCTCGCGGGAGCTGCAGCTGGCCGAGATGCAGGCCCGGATCCAGAATCAGGCCAAGGAGGAGATGTCCAAGAGCCAGCGGGAATATTTCCTCCGGGAGCAGATGAAGGCCATCAAGCAGGAGCTGGGGGACATCGACGGGAAGTCCGAGGAGATCGACGACCTGCGGGAGAAGGTCAAGGGCGCCGGGATGCCCGAGGAGGTGGAGAAGGAGGCGGATAAGCAGCTCCGCCGCCTCGAAGGGATGCACCCCGACTCCGCGGAATCGTCCGTGGTGCGCACCTACCTGGACTGGATGGTGGAACTCCCCTGGAAGAAGGAGACGAAGGACAACATCCACATCGCCAAGGCCCGGAAGATCCTGGACGAGGACCACCACGACCTCGAGAAGGTCAAGGAGCGGATCCTCGAGTACCTATCCGTCCGCAAGCTGAAGGACCGGATGAAGGGGCCGATCCTGTGCTTCGTGGGCCCCCCCGGTGTCGGGAAGACGTCCCTGGGGAAGTCGATCGCCCGCGCGATGGGGAGGAAGTTCATCCGCATGTCCCTGGGCGGCATCCGGGACGAGGCGGAGATCCGCGGCCACCGGCGGACCTACGTCGGGGCGCTGCCCGGGCGGATCATCCAGGGGATGAAGCAGGCGGGGACGCGCAACCCCGTCTTCATGCTGGACGAGATCGACAAGGTGGGCGCCGACTTCCGGGGCGACCCGTCCGCCGCGCTGCTGGAGGTGCTCGACCCCGAGCAGAACTTCGCCTTCAGCGACAACTACCTGAACGTCGCGTTCGACCTGTCGAAGGTCCTGTTCATCGCGACGGCGAACGTGATCGACCCGGTTCCCCCCGCGCTGAAGGACCGGATGGAGATCATCCACCTGTCGGGGTACACCGACGTCGACAAGCTGGCGATCGCGAGGAGGTTCCTCCTGCCGCGGCAGCAGGAGGAGAACGGGATCCGGAAGGGCCAGTTGGCGATGGGGGACAAGGCGATCCTCGCCATCGTGCACCAGTACACGCGGGAGGCGGGGCTGCGGAACCTCGAGCGGGAGATCGGGCAGATCTGCCGGAAGGTGGCGCGGAAGATTGCAGAGGGGGAGAAGGGCCCGTTCACGGTGACGCCGAAGAGACTCGCGAAGTACCTGGGGGCGCCCAAGCACATCCCCGAGACGGAAGGGGAGGCCGACGAGGTCGGCGTGGCGACGGGGCTCGCGTGGACCCCGACCGGGGGAGACATCCTTTTCATCGAGGTGACCCTCGTGAAGGGCAAGGGGAACGTGATGATCACGGGGTACCTGGGGGACGTGATGAAGGAGAGCGCCCAGGCGGCGATCACCTACGTCCGATCCCGGGCGGCGCGCCTCGGCCTGGCGCGGGACTTCCACGCGCAGCACGACATCCACATCCACGTCCCCTCGGGCGGGATCCCCAAGGACGGCCCTTCCGCGGGGATCACGATCGCCACCGCGCTGGTGTCCTCCCTCACCGGCATCCCGGTGCGGCGGAACGTGGCGATGACCGGGGAGGTCACCCTGCGCGGCCGCGTCCTCCCCATCGGGGGCCTGCGGGAGAAGTCGCTGGCGGCGTTGCGCGCGGGAATAGCCCACGTGATCGCCCCCGAGCAGAACCGGAAGGATCTCGAGGAAATCCCGCGGCACGAGGCGCGCCAGGTGCGGTTCTCCCTCGTCAAGAGCATGGACGAGGTGCTCTCCGCCGCCCTCACCCGGGACCCCTTCCGCGCGGGGAGGAGGAAGGCCCCGGGGTCCGGAGGTCGCCGGTGAGCCGGGACGAAACGGACGACCCGGACGGCTCCCGGGGAGGCCGCCGAAGGGGCGGAACCCCGCTCCTGCGCGATCTCGGCGAGTTCGGAGTGATCGAGCTTCTCCGGCGGCGGTACGGCGGCGCGCCCCTCCCCGGGGAGCTCGCCGTCGGGGACGACGCCGCCGTCGTGCGCATCCCCCGGGGCCGGGCGGTCCTCTCCACGGACATGCTCCTCTCGGGGACGCACTTTTCCCTCGACTACTTTCTCCCCGGGGAGGTGGGGTGGCGGGCTCTCTCCGCGAACCTCTCCGATCTCGCAGCGATGGGCGCTACCCCCGTCTGCTACCTCGTGGCGCTGGCCGCACCGGGGGACACCCCCGTGGCGACGGTCGACGGGATCTTCCGGGGCATGGCGCGCGCGGCGGACCCTTCGGGAATGCGGCTGATGGGCGGGGACACGTGCCGCGGCGACCGGCTCGTCCTCTGCCTGACCGTGGTCGGCGCGCTGTTGCGCGGCAGACCGGTGTCCCGCAACGGCGCCCGTCCCGGGGACACCCTGTACGTCACCGGCACCCCCGGCTGGTCGAACCTGGGCTTTCGGCTCCTGCGGGGCGGGCGTCCCCCGAATGCGACAGGGTGGCGCCGGGAGGCGATGCGGCGGCACCTTCGGCCGGAGGCACGCTGGCGTGAGGGGATGGCCGCGGCGCGTTCCGGCGCGGTGTCGGCGATGATCGACCTGAGCGACGGGGTCCTGCAGGACCTCGCCCACCTCCTCGAGCGAGACGGCCTCGGCGCAACCCTCCGGGAGGAGGCGTTCCCCCTGACTCCCGCCTTCCGCACGGCGGCCGCCGCCCTGGGGATCGACCCGCTGGCCGCGTTCCTCGCGGGCGGCGAGGATTACGAACTGCTGATGGCGGTCCGCCCGGGCCGCCGCGGGGGATTCGTCCGGGCCGCCCGCGCCTTTCCGGCGGCGGCGACGCCCATCGGGGAAGTGACGGCGGAACCCGGGATCCGCGTGCGCCGGCGGGCCGGCCCCGTCCTCGAAGGGGCGGCGCTCCCGCGGGGGTTTGCGCATTTCCCGCCGCGCCGCCGGCGCTGACGCTACCGTGAAGGCCCTCGTCCTCCCCTTCCTGTTCCTCCTCTCCGCCTTCTTCTCCGCGACGGAGACGGCCCTTTTCGCCCTCCGGCGGGTCGACCTCGAGAAATGGCGGGAGGAGGGGAACCGGAGGGCGATGCTCATCGCGAGGATGCTCGAGAAGCCGGCCCGGCTGATCGCAACGATCCTCATCGGGAACGAGATCGTCAACGTGGCGATCTCCTCGGTCACCGCGGCGGTCCTACTGCCGCTCTATCCCCGGTACGGGGAGCCGATCGCCGTCGTCCTCGGGACGCTGGGCATCCTGATCCTGGGGGACATCACCCCCAAGAGCATCGTCTGGCCCCGGGCGAAGGCGGTTTCCCTGCGGATCGCGGCGCCCCTGATGGCCTTCTCGAAGGTGGTGGCGCCGGTGCGGTTCGTCATGGAGATGATCTCGGAAGGAATCCTCCGTCTCCTGGGCGGCGCCTCCCCGCGGCACACGCGGGAGATGGTGTCGGAGGCCGAGTTCCGGGCGCTGGTGGACGCGGGGGAGGAGACGGGCACCCTCGACCCCGGGGAGAAGGAGCTCATCCACAACATCTTCGAGATGACCGACCAGCGCGCCGGGGAGATCATGACCCCGCTGCCCGACGTGTTCATGGTGCCCCGGGACCTCACGTACGCCCGGCTGGTGGAGCAGTACCGGCGGTTCCGGAGATCGCGCATCCCCGTCTACGAGGGGGAGCGCCGCAACGTGGTCGGGATCCTCCACTTCAAGGAACTCCTCCGGCCGATGGCGGCCGGGGAGGAGGCCCCGGAGTGGCGGGACTTCGTGCGCGCCCCCTTCGTCATCCCGTCGTCCAAGAAGCTTCCCCTCCTGCTGCGGGAGTTCCAGCGGCGCAAGGTCCACATCGCGCTGGTGGTGGACGAGTTCGGCGAGCGGATCGGCATCGTCACGCTGGAGGACGTGTTGGAAGAGCTGTTCGGCGACATCCGGGAAGAACACGACCGGGAGGAGAAGGAGGTCGTCCGGCGGCCGGATGGCTCCTCCCGCGTCCTCGGGAAGACGCCGATCTACCGGTTCAACGAGGCATTCGGTACGGACCTTCCCGACGAAGAGTGGGACACGGTGGCGGGACTCCTCCTCCACGAGTTCGGCCGGCTCCCGGGACGGGGCGACACCCTCGCGCTCGCGGGGTACTCCTTCACGGTGGAGCGTCTGAAGGGGATCCGGATCGTCGAGGTCGGCGTCCGACAGGTTCCCGGGGACCAGGGGTAGGGCATGGAGCTGGCGATCCTCATCGCAGGGTGCCTCCTCATGCAGGGGGTGTACGAGGGCGCCGAGATGGTGCTCGTTTCGGCGGACCGGCACCGGTTGACCGAACGGGCGCGCCGGGGGGAGGGGGGAGCGAAGCTGGCCCTGGCCCTGCTGGCCCACCCGGACCGCGTCCTCGCCACGACGCTGACCACGACCAACATCTTCATCGTGCTGGGCAGCGTGATGACTACCTCCCGCCTCCTGCCGGCGTACGGCCCGTACGCGGACTGGATCTCGGTGGGGATCATCACGCCCCTCGTCATTCTCCTCGGGCAGGTCGTCCCGAAGAGCTTCGCCCGCCCGCGGGCCGATCGCCTGGTCGGGCCCGCCGCCCGCGTGATCCGGTTCGCGCAGGTCGTCCTCTACCCGATCGTGTCCGCCGTCTCCTTCCTCGCGCGGGCGCTCTCGGCGCCCTTCGGGGGCGTTCCGCCCCTCCGGGTCCTCGTCACCCGGGAGGAACTCGCCCTGATCCTGCGGATGACCCACGGCAGCGGTACGGACGTGGAAGCCCACGAACGGGTGATGGTGCGCCGGGTGTTCCACTTCGGGGAGAAGCGCGTGGCGGACGTGTTCCGCCCTCTCGCGCAGGTGGTGGCCCTCCCGGAGGACGCGACGTGCCGGGACGCGGCCAGGCTGGCTGCGCAGAGCGGCTTCTCGCGCTACCCCCTGTACCGGGGCCGGGTCGACCAAGTTGCCGGGTTCCTTCACGTGCTGGACACCGTGGGAAGCTCCCCCGACGCGCCGGTCCTCCCGCTGCTGCGGAAGGCCCTGTTCGTCCCGGAGTTGATGCCGGTCGATGAACTGCTCCGCACGTTCCGGGAGGCGCGCACCTCCCTCGCCGTGGTGGTGGACGAGTTCGGCGGCGTGACCGGCATCGTAACGGCGGAAGACGTGGTGGAGGAGGTGGTGGGGGAGATCGAGGATGAATACGACCGGCGCATGGAATACTATAAAAAGATCTCGGAGGACGAGTACACGGTGCCCGGGCGGATGGAACTGGCGCGCCTGGCGGAGGAGCTCGGCGTGCGGCTGCCGGAGGGGGAATATTCCACCGTCGGGGGTTTCCTGACCTCCCTTGCCGGGCGGATCCCTTCGGCCGGGGAGGAGTTTCCCGTGGCGGGCGCGCGGCTCCGGGTGGAGAGCTCCTCGGAGCGGGCCGTCCTCGAGGTGCGGATCCTTCGGGCGCGCGGGGATGTCCCTCTCGGGGAAGGGCCGACGGGGGACGGGGAAGGAGCGGGATTTTGACGCCGGACCGGCTGAAACGGCTGCTGTCGGACGTGGCCAGGGGATCCGTCCCCGTGGACGAGGCGTTCGAGCGGCTGCGCGCCTTGCCGTACGAGAACGTGGGCGTTGCCCGCGTCGACCATCACCGGGCGGTCCGGCAGGGAGTCCCCGAGGTCATCTTCGGGGAGGGGAAGACCGCGGAGCAGATCGTGGCGATTGCCCGGTCGATGCGCCGGGCCGGTTCGGGTGTCCTCGTGACCCGCCTCGACGGGGAGAAGCTCGGGGCCGTCCGCCGGAAGCTGCGCAGAGCGGTGGCGCACGAGACCGCGCGGTGCCTCGTGGTCCGCGACGGGAAACCCCGGATCGTCGGGAAGGGAACGGTGCTCGTCGTCACCGCGGGCACCTCGGACATCCCGGTCGCGGAGGAGGCGGCGGTCACCGCCGAATTCCTCGGGAACCGGGTGGATCGCCTCTTCGACGTCGGCGTGGCGGGGATCCACCGGCTCCTGGTGAAGGAGGAGAAGATCCGCGCGGCGCGGGTCCTCGTGGTGGTGGCGGGGATGGAGGGGGCGCTCGCCTCGGTGGTGGGCGGCCTCACGGACAAGCCCGTCATCGCGGTCCCCACGAGCGTGGGGTACGGCGCCAGCTTCGGCGGCGTGGCCGCCCTCCTCGGGATGCTCAACTCGTGCGCCCCCACGGTCGCGGTGGTGAACATCGACAACGGCTTCGGCGCGGGCGTGCTCTCCTCGGTGATCAACCGGCTGTGAGCTCCCTCCTCTATTTCGACTGCTTCTCGGGCATCGCCGGGGACATGACGGCGGCGGCGTTGCTGTCACTGACGGGGGCGGAGAAGGAGCTCCGGAAGGCGCTCAAGGGGCTCCCCCTCGGGGGGTACCGGCTCGCCGTGGAGCGGGGGAGCTCCGCCGGGGTGGCCGGGACCCGGGTGCACGTGAGAGTGGCGTCCGGGAAGGGCCGCGCGCGCCACCTCCCCGATATCCTGTCGCTGCTGCGGGCGTCCGATCTGCCGCCAGAGACGGCTTCCCGGGCGGCCCGCTGCTTCGAGCGGCTCGGGGAGTCGGAGGCGACGGTCCACGGCACTACCCCCGACAAGGTGCACTTCCACGAGGTCGGCGCGGTGGACGCGATCGTCGACGTCGTCTCGGGATGCTTCCTGTTCGAGTTGCTCGGCGCACCGAGGGCGTTCTGCTCCGCCCTCCCCGGCGGATCGGGAGAGGCGCGGTCTGCGCACGGGAGGATCCCGGTACCGGGGCCGGCGACCCTCCGGCTCCTCACCGGGGCGCGGTGGCGCCTGGGGGAGGGCGAGGGGGAGATGGTGACCCCCACCGGGGCGGCGCTGCTCCGCGCCTTCGACGTCTCCTTCGACCGCCCCCCCGAAATGACGGTGCGCGGTGTCGGGACCGGCCTGGGTCACCGGGAGCTTCCGGTGAGGCCGAACCTGCTGCGCGTCGTCGCGGGGGACGCCGTGGCCGTCGCGCCGGGGCGGGACCGTGTTCTGGAGGTGGAGGCGAACATCGACGACATGAGCCCCCAGCGGTTCGAGCTGCTCATCGAACGGGCTCTGGCCGCGGGGGCGCTGGACGTGGCGATCCTCCCGGCTACGATGAAGAAGAGTCGGCCCGGCTGGGTGCTGCGCCTGCTGGTCCCCGAGGAGCGCCTGGAGATCGTCTCCTCCGCCGTCTTTTCCCTCTCCACCGCCATCGGCCTGCGATACCACGCCTGCGACCGGCTGAAGCTCGACCGGACCGTCGGGGTGGTAGCGACGCGGTTCGGCCGAATCCGGGTCAAGGAGGCCACGCTGCCCGACGGCTCCGTGCGCCCGGTGCCGGAGTACGACGATGTGAAGCGGATCGTGCGTTCGGGCGCGGCGACCTTCGACGAGGTGGCGCGCGAGGTGGCGTCGAAATGGCGAAGGTGAAGGTCGAATACGCCTGCACCGCGTGCGGCACCGCCTCCCCCAAGTGGGTGGGGAAGTGCCCCGGGTGCGGCGAGTGGAACACCCTCGTCGAGGAGGTGTCCGCCCCGGGACCGAAGTACCGCGGGGGTGCGGCGGCCGACTTCCCCGCGTCCCGCCCGGTGCGCCTCACGGAGGTGCAGGACACCGCGGCGGAACGGACGCGGTGCGGCATCGGCGAGTTCGACCGGGTGATGGGGGGCGGCGTCGTCTCCGCCTCCGCGACGCTGATCGGCGGCGACCCCGGCATCGGCAAATCCACCATCCTGCTGCAGGTGGCGCGGGGACTGGGCCGGAAGGGGAATGCGGTCCTGTACGTTTCCGGCGAGGAGTCCGAGGCGCAGGTGAAGTTACGCGCGTCGCGCCTCGGCGTGGCGTCGGCGGAAATCTACCTGATGTCCGAAACATCCCTGGAACGGATCCTCTCCGCCGCCGGAGAACTCGCCCCCGCCGCGATGATCGTCGACTCCATCCAGACGGTGTTCTCCTCCGACCTCCCCGGAGCGCCGGGGTCGGTCGGCCAGGTGCGGGAATGCGCCGCGCGGCTAGTCTTCTTCGGGAAGAAGGCAGGGATCTCCGTGTTCCTCGTGGGGCACGTGACCAAGGAGGGGGCGATCGCGGGGCCCCGGGTCCTTGAGCACATCGTGGACACGGTCCTCTACTTCGAGGGGGAAAAAGGCCACCCGTACCGCATATTGAAGGCGGTCAAGAACCGGTACGGCTCGACGAACGAGATCGGCGTGTTCGAGATGCGCGCCGAGGGGCTCACCGAGGTCGCGGACCCGTCGGGGATGTTCCTCTCCGACCGGTCCGGCGACACCTCCGGAACCCTCGTCTTCCCGGCGATCGAGGGGACGCGGCCGCTGCTGGTCGAGGTGCAGGCTCTGGTTTCCCAGTCGTTCCTCGCGATGCCGCGCCGGACCACGCTGGGCGTCGACTATAACCGCGTGATCCTGATGTGCGCCATCCTCGAGCGGAAGGCGGGGATCTCCCTCTACAACCAGGACGTCTTCGTCAACGTGGCGGGGGGGATCCGGGTCGACGAGCCCGCGGCGGACCTTGTGCTCTGCTGCGCCGTGGCCGGAAGCTTCAAGGACCGGGTGGTCCCGCCCGGAACGGCGGTGTTCGGCGAGGTGGGTCTCGGAGGCGAGGTGCGCGCCGTGCCGATGGCGGAGATGCGCCTGAACGAGGCCGCCAAGATGGGATTCTCCCGCGTCGTGCTGCCCGCGGCGAACGCGGAGCGCCTCTCCGCGAAGTTCCCCCTCGAACTGCTCCCGGTACGCCACGTCAAGGAGGCGATCTCGCGCGCCGGCGGCGGGAAGTAGCCTGTTCTTGTCGTGATCGGCCAAAGGGCCGTGGGGATATCCTTACCGCCTTGTAATCCGATACGCCTTAGGTTTACGCCTTGGCAAGGACTATTGACACGGCATGTTAATCTGGCTATATTATGGCCAGAATGAAATACGAGATTGAACTCGCCCCCGAAGCCGCGCAGGACCTCAAGCGCCTCAAGGCCCACATCCGGGCAGAGGTGAAGGATGCGCTGGAAAGGTACCTCCGTAACGAACCGGCAAAGGTGAGCAAGAGTCGGATCAAGCGTCTCCGGGGGATCGCGCATCCGCAGTATCGCTTACGGGCGGGAGAAATCCGGGTGTTCTACGACATAACGAAACAAGTCGTGAAAATATTGGCGATTGTTCCGAAACCAGAAGCGGCTTCCTGGTTGGAAGAGATAGGAGAGTGAGCGATGAAAAAGGTAGCGCTGTCCGAAATGAAGGATGACCTGTCGAGGTTTCTCCGCCTGGCGGAGAAAGAGGAAATTGTGATCACTCGCCACGGGAAGGCGGCTGGTGTCCTGATCGGCTTCGAATCGGAGGATGACTGGTTCGATTATCGATTGGAGAATGACCCTCGTTTTCTGAAGCGGATTGAATCCGCCCGGAAAAGCTTGCGGGCCGGGAAGGGGATCCGACTGGAGGATGTATAACGGAGCCTGACTACATGCAGGAAATTCATGAATATGAAGTGGCGGTCATCGGGAAATCATGTGGCCAACGAGGAGAAATACCCGGCAGACAAGGCTCGCAACAGTGCCGCCAAATATACCGATCTCTGACGAATGAGACTCTACGCGGGCAGCTCGGGACAGTTCGTCGAAGACACGGTCCTGAACCAGATCGCCGGCAAGCTCAAGAATGCCTTCTTCAGCCATTTCCGTTACAATCCGCCTCACGCCGAAATCAACTCATGGCAGAACTCCCTGATCCGGCGCACAGCCAATGTCCTGTGGGAAGGGAACGAGTCATTCGACTTCAAGATTCTCGATTCACCACAGGCGCTTGAGGAAGCCATCCGGAAGAAAGCCGCCGAGGGGTATACGGCCCGCATGATGGCGGATTTCTGTTGGAAGTGGTCCGATCCGAGGCCTGACGGTGCTCTCGAGGAAGACGTGGTGATCGGCGAATATCGGCGTCCCTGGAATGCAAGGCCGGAAGCCACCCGACTGGCCAAGGGAATTCCCAAGGCTTCCCTGTGGGCTCACCTGCCCGGGGGAATCGACCAGGTCGGCTGCATCTACACGGCGCAGGGGTTTGAGTTCGATTACGCGGGGGTCATATATGGCAGGGACCTACTTTACCGATTCGACAGACAAGATTGGGTCGGAGACAACCAACGGTCCTATGACACCGTGGTCAAGAGGTCTGGCAGGATGGATTTGAATAGATCGGAAACGGCATGAGCGGAAAAGGGCGCTTCCTGATGGTTTCAATCCGGAACGCCGCCGGACGCGAACTGTCCCGCCAGCTGGCGGATAAGGTCCGTCGGGAGTCCTGAGGATGGGCAAGAGGTACTGGGAGGACCTGGTCGAGGGGGAGGCCTTCACGTGTCGCCCCGTCGCGTTCGACCGGGAAGGGATCATCGCGTTCGGAAAGGAGTACGACCCGCTGCCGTTCCACGTGGGAGGGGAGGCGTCGGACCGCTCCATCTTCGGAGGCCCGATCGCGTCGGCCCTGCACACCCTGTCCTGCTGCACGCGGGTCGTGGTCGAAGCGCACGGGGAGATCGCGATCCTGTCTGGCCTGAGCATCGACGAGGTGAAGGCGACAGGGCCCGTCCGGCCGGGAGACGTCCTGACGGTAGAGGGAAGTTGGGACGGCTTGCGGCGGTCCCGCAGCAGGCCGGACCGTGGAATCGCGGGCGTCCGGTGCCGCGTCGTGAACCAGCGCGGCGAGACCGTCCTCGAATACGGGTACCGCTACCTGGTCGCCTGCCGACCGACGGATTCGGTTTAACTGGAAGGGTTCCGTATTTCCACGGGGTTCCTCGCGGGGGGCTTCCTCGGAAGCTACGTTCGCGACCTTCGCCCGCTCACTGCGATTCCGCTCGACGCAATCTCTGCCTGCGCTCCATACGCCGCTTCCGAGGAACCCCCCGCTGCGTCACCCCGCGTTGGGTATCGACCTCTGCTCCTTGAAGCCTTTCCCGAGCAGGTAGAGTTCGAACGATTCCTTGCGGGTGGCTTCCGGCCGGATGCGGCGCAACTCCCGGAAGAACGGCTTGAGCTCGTGGAAGACGGCGTCGGCTTCCCCTCCGCCGAAGATCTTCGCGAGGAAGGTGCCCCCGTCCCGCAGCGTCTCCCGGGCGAGGGAGAAGACGGTCCGGACCAGGTCGGCAGATCGCGCCTGGTCCGTAAAGGCGCTCCCGGTGGTGTTGGGGGCGGCGTCGGAGAGGACCCCGTCGGCCTTCCCGCCAAGGAAGGAGAGGATCTCCGCGGGGAGTGCGGGATCGCAGAGGTCCCGCTGCCAGAACCGGAAGTTCTCCCCCGGCAGGGGCGCCAGGGGAAGGAGGTCCACCGCCGCGATCTTCCCCTTCGGGCCGACGAGCGCCAGGATCACCTGACTCCACCCGCCGGGGGCGGCGCCGGCGTCGATCACCCGGTCCCCCGGGCGCACCGCCTTCTCCCTCGCGGCGATCTGCTCCAGTTTGTACGCGGCCCGGGAGCGGTACCCCTCCCGCTTCGCCTTCCGGTAGTAGGCGTCCTTCCGCTCGTACATGGCATCATCCTATCGGAACCGTCCTGCGGTTTACATCGGGATTTCCGGTGATATATTGGGCGTCGTGCCCCCGAAGAGAACTGCGATCGACATCGACGGCGTCTTCCGTTACCTGCGGACCGATCTGCGGAAGGTGGAGAGAGCGCTCGCTTCCTGCCTGAAATCCCCGGTCCCGCTGATCCCCGTCGTGGGGAAGCACATCACGCTTTCCGGCGGCAAGCGGATCCGTCCCGCCGTCCTGCTGCTGGTCGCCGACGCCTGCGGATACCGGGGCCCCCGGCGCACCGTGATGTCCGTGGTGACGGAGTACATGCACACCGCGACGCTCCTGCACGACGACGTGGTGGACCTGGGGACGATGCGGCGCGGGAAGCCTTCCGCCAACGTCGTCTTCGGCAACTCCGTGAGCATCCTCGTGGGTGATTTCCTCTTCGCCCGCGCCTCCCAGCTGATGACGGAGGACGGCGACATCGACGTCCTCGGCATCTACGCCCGCACCCTGGTCTCCCTGTCCGAGGGGGAGGTGCTGCAGCTGATGCGGACACGCGACCCGGGGATCACCGAGGAGGAGTACCTCACCGTGGTCTTCTGCAAGACGGCCTCCCTGATCGCCGCGGCCAGCGAGGCCGGAGCGGTGCTCGCCGGAGCGGACCCGGCCACCCGGCGCGCGATGTTCCGGTTCGGGAAAGACGTCGGGATCGCATTCCAGCTGGTGGACGACATCCTCGACTACACCGGGACCGAGAAGGAGCTGGGGAAGCGGCCGCTGCAGGACCTCCGGGAAGGCAAGGTCACCCTTCCCCTGATCCACGCGCTGCGGGTCGCAGGCCGGGTGGAACGGGAGCGGGCGAGGGCCGCCCTGGCGAAGAAGAAGCTGTCCGCAGGGGACGTCGATTTCCTGGCCGGGCTGGTGGACCGTCAAGGCGGTATCGCCTTCGCCTCCGCCCGGGCCCGCGAGTTCGTGCGGAGGGGGAAACGGCACCTCTCCCGCCTGCCCGGTTCCCCGGCGCGCGAATCCCTCCGGGTACTGTCCGACTACGTCGTTTCCCGTTCCGCCTGATGCCGGGGCGGCCTTTTCCGGCGGATTGATCCTTGACGGCACCCCGCCGGCCCTTCAGAATGATCGAACGTGTCGTTGGTTCCCGCCGGGCGCAAGGGAAGATGGTGCGAGTCCATCGCTGCCCCGCAACTGTAACCGGTGACGAAATCCGCACGGAAGCCACTGCCCCGGTGAAACCAGGAAGGGCGGGAAGGCGCGGAGAGTAGGAGGGCGGCCCCGCAGGGCCGCCGGACAGCCGGAAGCCAGGAGACCTGCCCGGCGGGCGCAGATCCCGAGTCGCCTTTCGCGGGAGAAGGGCCGGGAGGTTTCGCGCCGTGTCCGCGCATCCCATCCCCCTCTCCGTTCCCGAAAGGGCGCCGGGGCGGGGGATATTGTTTTGGACCATTGCCGGAGAATGTTTTCGCGCCGCGCCCGGGTGCCGTTCCTGGCCGTAGCGCTGCTCCTCCAGCCCCTCGACTCTCCGGCGACCGCCGGGGATCGTTTCCCTCTCTCCATCCGGGACGACCGCGGAGTTACCGTGCGGCTCGACGCCCCGCCCCGTCGCGTCGTTTCTCTCGCCCCCAGCCTCACGGAGATCGTCTTCCTGCTCGGCCGCCAGGAGGTCCTCGCCGGCGTGACGCGGTATTGCAACTTCCCGCCCGCCGCCGCCGCCATCCCGAAGGTCGGCGGGGTGAGCGACCCCGACGTCGAGCGCGTCATCGCCCTCTCCCCGGATCTCGTGCTGTGCACGACGGACGGCAACCCCCGGGAGAAGGTGCGCGCCCTCGAGGAGATGGGGATTCCCTGCTTCGCCGTCTCCCCCCAGGACATCGACGCCGTGTTCGCCGCCATCCGCCGGGTGGGGCTCCTGCTGGACGCCGCCGGCCGGGCCGAGGCGGAAGCCGCCGCACTTCGCCGCCGCGCCGACAGGGCCAGCGCGTCCGGCCGGCGGGAAGGGCCCGAGGGGCCCCGCGTCCTCTTCGCCGTGTCCACGTCGCCCGTCATCGCCGCCGGGGCCGGCACGTTCATGGACGAACTGGTGCGGCTTTCGGGGGGAAGGAACGTCGCCGCCGGCCTGGTCGGGCGGTATCCCCGCCTCTCGGTGGAGGACCTCGTGGCCCTCCGCCCGGACGTGGTGTTCGTAGCGGGGATGACGGGGGTGGAGCGGTTCCCGGAGGAGGTGACGCGCTGGGTGGAAATACCCGCCTTCCGGGACGGGTCGGTCGTCACCCTCGACGGGGACATCGTCACGCGGCCGGGCCCGCGCCTGGTGACGGCGCTGGAGCAGATCTCCGGTGCGATCGCGGCGTGGCGCGAGGGCAGGGCGAAGGCACCCGCCCGGGGGAAAGGAGGGAAGCCGTGACGGGCGGTGCCGCCGGGAAGAGGGGCCGGCTCGTCTTTCCGGCGCTGGTCGCGGCGTTCCTCGGCGCCCTGGCGCTGTCCGCCGCGACGGGGCCCGTCGCGATCCCGTTCCGGAAGATGGCGGATGCCCTGCTGCACGGCGGGGACGACACGCCGGCGCGCGTCCTCCTCTCGCTGCGCCTCCCTCGCGCGCTGCTCGGAGCTCTGGTCGGCGGGGCCCTGGCTTCGTCCGGCGTCGCGTTCCAGGCGCTGCTGCGCAACCCGCTTGCAGACCCCTACATCCTCGGCGTCTCCGGGGGGGCCGCGGTGGGGGCGCTCACCGTGGCCCTCTTCCTGTCGGCGGACGCCTCCTCCGGCCTGCCGTTCTTCGCCTTCGTCGGGGCCGCGCTGTCGGCCCTGGCGGTGTTCCTTCTCGCGCGCCGGAAGAGCGGCGTGTCCCCCGAGCGGCTGATCCTCATGGGGGTCGTCGTGGGGGCGTTCCTGAACGCCGTCATCATGCTGATGGTCACCCTGTCCCCGCCCGGGAAGATACCGGGGGCGCTCTACTGGCTGATGGGGGACCTCGGGCTCGGGACGCCCCGCCGCGTGGCCGCTCTCTTTCCCTACGTGGCCCTGGGGGTCGCCGTTCTGCTGCTCCTGTCGCGGGGGCTCGACCTCCTGCTGCTGGGAGACCAGGCCGCCTTCCAGACGGGGCTCTCCGTGGAGCGGGTGAAGACCGCCACGTACCTCACGGCCTCCCTCCTGGCGGGGTCGGTGGTGGCGGTCTCGGGACTCATCGGCTTCGTCGGGCTCATCGTCCCGCACGGGGCGCGGGTCATGGTGGGCTCGGGGCACCGGCGGCTCCTCCCGGCGGCGTTCCTTCTCGGCGGGGCGTTCCTCGTCCTTTCCGACACCGTCGCCCGGGCCGCGTCCCCCGCAGGCGAACTCCCGGTGGGAGCGGTCACGGCGCTTGCCGGGGCGCCGTTCTTTCTCTACCTGCTCCGGAGAAACGGGGGGCGCTCGTGACGGCTCCCCTGGTGTCCGCCCGGCGCCTCTCCTTCCGGTACGGGGAGCGGGACGTCCTCCGGGAGGTGGACCTCGACCTTCAATCGGGCCGGGTGACGATCCTGCTGGGCCCGAACGGCTCCGGCAAGAGCACGCTGATCCGGGTCCTTTCGGGCGTCCTGCCGTCCGGCGGCGGCGAGGTTCTGCTCGCGGGCAGGCCTCCGGGAGCGTACGGCCGGCGCGAGATGGCCCGGCTCCTCTCGGTCGTCGGCCAGGATCCCCCGGTGGACTTCCCGATGACGGTCGCGGCCTACGTGGGGTTGGGCAGGTTTCCCCACCAGGGGCTTTTCGGGGGGACGTCGGCGGCGGACCGGGAGGAGGTCGAGCGCGCCCTCGCGATGACCGGGCTCGACCCCTTGCGGGACCGCGCCCTGTCGGCGATCTCGGCGGGGGAGCGCCAGCGGGCGACCGTCGCCCGCGCGGTCGCGCAGGACGCCCGGGTGATGCTGCTGGACGAGCCCACGGCGTTCCTCGACATCCGCCACCGGGTCGCCTTCTACGAGATCGTCACGCGCCTTGCGGGGACGCGCGGGGTCGCCGCGCTGGTGGCATCCCACGATCTCACCCTCTGCGCCGAGTACGGCGAGCGGATCGTCCTGCTCTCCGCGGGCGCGGTGGCGTCGCAGGGCCGGCCGGAGGAGGTCCTCACGCCGGAGAACGTCCGGGCGGCGTACGGGGTCGCGGTCGCCTGCGACCGGAACCCCGCGACCGGCGCGGTACGCGTCACCCCCCTGCGGGGAGCACCCTCCGGCTAAGGGCACCGTAGGCGCAGCGCGACGGTTGATCGTTTAACCAAATGGCAGGAAGCGGGGGTGGGGAGAAGCGATGACGCGAGGGGGGAGAAAGGTGTCACGGGTGGGGGTCCTCGCCGCCGCAGCGTTGACGGTGTTGGGTTCCACGGCAGCGCACGCGGAGGAGGCGCTGCGGACCGATCCGGTGGTCGTCACGGCGACGAGGATCCCCGAGAGGGTCTCCGAGCAGGCGTCGGACGTCAGCGTGGTGACGCGGGAGGAGTCGAGAATCCTCCTCCCGGTCGTGGCGGGTGACGTCCTGCAGGGGCTACCCGGCGTGGACGTCCAGCGCAGCGGCGTCGCGGGGGACCGGGAGAACATCAAGATCCGGGGAGGCCGGAGCGCGTACACCCTCGTACAGGTCGACGGGTTTCCCGTGAACAGCCCCTCCAGCGGCCAGTTCGACATCGGGTTCCTGCCGGTCGACCTGTTGGAGCGGGTCGAGGTGGTGCGAGGCGCCCAGAGCGCCCTGTACGGCTCCAACGCCATGTCCGGGGTGGTGAACTTCATTCCGCGGAAGGGGGATGGGACTGGACTGGGCGCCTCACTGGCCGGGGGAAGCTACGACACGCTGAAGTGGGGCGCCTTCGGGCAGGGCCGGTGGCAAGGAGGCGGCCTGTTCGCGGGCGCCGGCGGCTACCGGAGCGAGGGGATCCTCCCCAACGACGACGCCTCCATCGTCTCCTTCCTGGGGTCGGGAGACGCGGGGATCGGGGACCGGGTCCGCATCGGCGCGATGTACCTCGCGACGGACGGGGAGAAGGGGATCGCCGTGGACGACGACCCCCGCGACGTCAACCACCGGATGAAGCGACGGATCGATATCGGCGGAGTCCGGGTCGCCGCTGCCGTCAGCCGCACGGTGTCGCTGTCGGCTTCGGCGAGCACCGCCGCGGAAGAGTTGCAGGACAACGACCCCCCGAACTCCGGGCAGACGGCCGTCTTCGACTTCGTGGACCGGTCCCGGAAAACGGTGTACGGCCTGGAGGCCCGGTTCTCCGCGTCGCGGAAATCGACCACGATCCTCGGCGCCGAATACGACCGGGACCAGTCGGACAGCACGTCGGTCTTCTCCGACACGGGGTTCTCCTCCACGGACCAGCAGGACGTGGCGACGTACAACCGCTCGGTCTACCTCCAGGAGGAGCTGCGGCTGTCGAAGAAGGCCGGGGTCAGCCTCGGCGCCCGCCTGGATCGGAACTCGGAGGCGGGGACCCAGTTCAACCCGAAGGTAGCCGCGTTCCTGGAGGTCGGGAAGTGGGGCACCCGACTCCGCGCGGCGGCGGGACGGGGGTTCCGGGTTCCGACGCCGGTGGAGAAATTCAACCCGTTCAACGGGTACGCCGCCCTCGCCCCGGAGGTCGCGTGGTCGTACGAGGCCGGCGTGGACCAGCCGCTGATGGGGAACGCCGTCCGCCTGTCGGGGACCTGGTTCTATCAGGACTTCCAGGACCTGATCCAGCCGGACGAGGCCGTGACCGGCGGGCCCTTCGGCTTCCCGCAGCTGCGCAATATCGGCCACTCCTTCGCCCGCGGGGTGGAAGCCGGGGCGGCGGCGCGTCTGGCGGATACGGTGACGGCGCTGGCCACGTACACCTACACCGACACCTGGGACGGCTCCAAGGGGACCCCTCTGCTGGGGATCCCGAAGCAGCAGGGGATGCTGTCCGGCATCTACGAGCCCGTTCCCGCATTCCAGGCCCGGGCCGACTGGAGGTACGTGGGGGAGCAGTGGGACCTGGCCCCCTTCGCCTTCACCCCCGCCACGCGACCGGCGTACGCGCGGCTGGACATCTTCGGGAGGTACGCCTGGAAGTCGCCGGCCGGCCGCGTGCAGGAGGTGGCGTTCACGGGACGGGTGCAGAACGTCCTGAACCGGCACTACGAGGAACGGCTCGGCATCCCGTCGCCCGGGATCAACTTCCTCCTGGGGGCGGAAGTGGGCCTCTGAGACCGCTCCTGGGGCCGCCTTTACACCCCCCGGGAAAAGGGATAACGTATTTTATTGAAGAGTCGTTCCCTTGGGGGCTTCAGGCGATGGACCGCAGCGTCCTCGACACGTGCCGTGCGGAGCTGCAGCGGCAGCAGGACGAGCTCATGGCGGGGGCCGAGAAAACGGTGTCGGACATGACGTCCGTGGCGGAGGAGAATTTCCCGGACCCCACTGACCGCGCCCTCCTCGAGTCGAACCGGAACTTCACCCTCCGCCTGCGGGACCGGGACCGCAAGCTCCTGGTGAAGATCCAGGAGGCCATCAAACGGATCGAGAACGGCATGTTCGGGATCTGCGACGGGTGCGGGGGAGAGATCGAGGAGAAGCGGCTGATCGCCCGGCCGGTGACCACCCTCTGCATCGACTGCAAGACCGTCGCCGAGGAGGAAGAGGTCCGGTAGGAGCACCGACCGGCGCCTTCCCGCCGCTCCCCGGTAACCGGAGGCCAGATGACGGAGCTTCGCAAAGACCCGATCGTGGGCCGTTGGGTCATCATCTCCACGGAGCGCGCCAAGCGCCCCCACGAGTTCCCGCAGGAGCCCCCCCCGCGGCGCGAGGGGATCTGTCCCCTGTGTCCGGGAAGCGAGCGGATGACCCCCCCGGAGATCCTCGCCCGCCGGCCGGGCGGGGAACCCAACGACCCGAACTGGACGCTGCGGGTGGTCTCGAACAAGTTCCCGGCGCTGCGCATCGAGGGGGACCTGGGGAAGGCGGCGAACGGGATCTACGACCGGATGAACGGCATCGGGGCGCACGAGGTCGTGGTCGAGTCCGAGCGGCACGACGTCGACCTGTTCGACCTGCCGGAGAGGCGGTTCGAGGATGTCCTGTGGGCCTACCGGGACCGGCTCCTCGACCTGAAGAAGGACCACCGGTTCAAGTCCGTGATCATCTTCAAGAACCACGGCCCCGCCGCCGGCGCCTCCCTCACCCACAGCCACTCCCAGCTGATCGCCCTCCCGGTCGTTCCCAAGCGCGTGATCGAGGAGATGACGGGGTGCCGGGACTATTACCGCTTCCGCGACCGGTGTATCTTCTGCGACATCATCGTCCAGGAGATGGATCAGAAGGAGCGCATCGTCGAGGAGGGGAGCGAGTTCATCGCCTATGCGCCGTACGCGCCCCGCTTCCCTTTCGAGACGTGGATCGTGCCGAAGCGGCACCAGTGCGCCTACGAGATGATCGAGCCGGAGCAGACGCGGGCGCTGGCCGCCGTCTTCCGGCGGACCCTGCGGCGCCTGAACCTCGCCCTGGAGAACCCCCCGTTCAACTTCATCGTCCACAGCGCCCCGTTCCAGGAGAGGGCGGCGGACTTCTTCCACTGGCACATCGAGATCATGCCGAAACTCACGAAGGTGGCGGGGTTCGAGTGGGGGTCGGGTTTCTACATCAACCCGACGCCCCCGGAGGAGTCCGCCAAATACATGCGCGAGCTGCCCGAGTGAAGGCCGGGGTCCCGCGGTGAAGGTCCTCCTCGCCTCCTCGGAGATCGTCCCCTACGCCAAGACGGGGGGGCTGGCCGACGTCGCCGGCGCGCTCCCCAAGGCGCTTCGGAGGATCGGCGTCGAAGCGGACTGCATCATGCCCCTCTACCGGACGGTGGACCGCGGGCAGTTCCCCTACGCCGGCCCGGGGTTCCCGATCCGCGTCCCGCTGGGGCACCGGGAGGAGGCGGGGACCGTGGAGGAGACGGACGGCGGGGACGGGGTGCGCGCATTCCTGATCCGCAACGACCGGTATTTCGACCGGGAGTTCCTGTACGGCAACAAGGACGGAGACTACGTCGACAACTGCGAGCGCTTCACCTTCTTCTGCCGCGGCGTGATGGAGTGGATCCTGCGGTCGGGCCGGTCGTACGACATCATCCACTGCAACGACTGGCAGACGGCCCTGATCCCCGCGTACGTGAAGACCCTCTACGCGGCGGGGGCGGCGTTCCGGGGGATGGGGACCGTGTTCACCGTCCACAACCTGGGGTACCAGGGGCTGTTCTGGAACCACGATCTGCCCATGACGGGCCTGGGGTGGGATCTGTTCACCCCGCAGAGGCTCGAATTCTACGGGAAGCTGAACCTGATGAAGGCGGGGCTGGTCTTCGCGGACATCCTGACCACCGTCTCCGCCACCTACAGCCGCGAGATCCAGACGCCGGAATACGGCTACGGCCTCGAGGGGGTCCTCTACGAGCGCCGGGAGGACCTCTACGGGATCGTCAACGGCATCGACGACGAGGAGTGGCACCCCGCTACCGACCGTTTCATCGCGGAGAACTTCTCGGCCGGCGACCTGCGCGGGAAGGCGGCGTGCCGGCGGGACCTTCTCGCGGAGTTCGGCCTCCCCGACGAGGGCGTCCCGGTGCTGGGCTTCATCGGGCGCCTGAACGCGCAGAAGGGGTCCGACCTGCTGGACCAGATCGGGGTGTGGCTGGCGGGGCAGCGGCTGCGCGTGGTGTTCCTGGGGTCCGGGGAACGCCGGTACGAGGAGTCGATGGAAGCGCTCGGCCGGAAACACCCCGACCGGATCGCCATCCGCGTGGCGTACGACAACGCACTGGCGCACAAGATCGAGGCGGGGGCGGACATGTTCCTGATGCCGTCGCGCTACGAGCCGTGCGGCCTGAACCAGATCTACAGCCTGAAGTACGGGACCGTGCCCATCGTCCGCGAGACGGGGGGGCTGGCGGACACCGTGACGGACGCCGACGCGGACCCCGCCGGCGGGACCGGTTTCACCTTCCGCCGGTACGACGCGGAGGACCTGAAGGACGCGATCGCCCGCGCCCTGGCGGCGTACGCCGACCGGCCGCGCTGGGAGGCCATCGTCCAGCGGGGGATGGCCCTTGACTTCTCCTGGGACGCCTCCGCCCGGGAATACGCGTCCCTCTACGGGAAGGCGCTGCGCAAGCGGGGCCGCACGGGGTAGGACCCTTGACGGAACGCGCCGACAACCGCTTTTCCCACCTCGCGCGGGTCGTCGAGATCTCCAACTCGAACGTACAGATCGAGAACCGGCTGAAGCACATCTGCGACTTCCTCTCCCGGGAGACGGAGGCGGACTGCGTCTGCATCTACCGGCGGGACGGGCACGGGGACGACCTCGCCCCCTGGGTCTCCTCCTGCGTCGAGATCGAGGAGTGCACGAGGATGGACTTCGTCGTGCGGCCGGAGGAGGGGATCGCGGGGAAGGCCGCCCGCAAGCGGGCGCCGGTCTTCTACCCCGACGTGAAAACCAGCCCGCCGTCCCTGGCGGTTCCCCGGGAGCTCCGGGAGTTCACCTCGATCCTCTCCGTCCCCGTCATGGACGACGTCTACCTATACGGGGTAATGAACGTCTCCACCCTGCGCCCCGCGTCGTATTCCGCGGAGGACATGGCGTTCCTGTCCGCCGTGGCCACGGAAGTTGCGGGGGCGGTCCGCAACAGCCGGCTCTACAACGACGCGCGGAAGCGCGTGTCCGAGCTCATCACCCTGAACGAGATCGGCCGGGCGATCACCACCACCTTCGAGGTGAACGACATCCTCGGCTACGTCGCCACCACCACCTCCCGCCTCCTGTCGGCGGACGGCGTCACCGTGCGCCTGGCGACAGAGGGGCGCGGCGCCCTCAAGTCGATGGTGGACGAGGGGTACGACCATCCCGTGTTCCGCCGGGAGTCCCGCGCACTGGGGAAGCAGCTCGCCGTGCAGATCCACCACGAGATGCGCCCCCTCCTCGTCAACGCCCCGGAGGACTCCCCGTTCCACGCCGCCCTTGCCCGCCGGGGTGTCGTGTCCTTCCTGGGGCTGCCGATCCTCTCCAAGGGGAGGTCCCTCGGCGTCATCAGCTACTACTCCGCCTCGCCGCGCGTCCGCTTCGACACGGAGATGGTGCACCTGATGGAGACCGTGTGCTCCCAGCTGGCGAACGTGGTGGAGAACGCCATCGTGTTCCAGCGCGCGCAGCGGCTGGCCCAGGAGAACCAGGTCAAGGTGCAGAGGATTTCCACCCTTTACGACGTGGCCCGGGCGCTGATGTCCACGGTGAAGACGGATCGGCTCCTTCAGGTCATGCTGTACGCCCTCGTTTCTCCCGGGGGGCTGAATTTCAGCCGGGCGATCCTGTTCCTCCTCGCGGAGGACGGCCAGGCGCTCGTCGGTCGCATGGCGATGGGACCCCGGGATCGCGAGGAGGCCCTGCGGGGCGGCCCCGCGGAGGGGGCGCCCGACGCGATGGAGGAGGGGGTCCGGGGAATGCTGTGGCCCGGGATCGAAACCTTGCGGATCCCCCTGGCCACAACCCATTGCCTCGTCGCGAGAGCCGTGCTGGATAAGCGGGCGGTTCGCACCGAGACGGGGTGCGGCGGCACGGCGGGGGGCGCGGTTCCGGACGTTCGGGCGGGCTTCTGCGGCAACCATCCGGACAGCTTCGTCGTCGTCCCCCTGGTGATCAAGGGGGAGGCCCGCGGGGCGATCTACGTGGACAACCAGTTCCGGGAGCGTCCCATCGCGGACGAGGACATCCAGGTCCTCACGATGTTCGCCTCCAAGGCGTGCCTCGCGATGGAAAACGCCTCCCTGTACGAGTCCCTGGAGAGGGCGCTCCACGACGTGCGATCCACCCAGGACCGGCTGGTGCAGAGCGAGAAGCTGATGGCCCTGGGCGAAATGGCGGCCAAGATCGCCCACGAGATCAAGAACCCCCTCACGGTGATCGGCGGCTTCGCCCGGCGGATCGCCCGGGCCGCCGGCGGCGGGGCGTCGGACCCGCACTCCACGGCCCGGTACGCCCAGATCATCCTCAAGGAGGTCCAGCGACTGGAGCGGATCGTCCAGCAGACGCTATACTTCTCCCGCGAGGTGGTCCCCGCGCTGCGCAGCGTGGACCTCAACAGCGAAGTGCGGGACGTGCTGGCCATGTTCCGGGAGGAGATGGAGGAGGCGCGGATCACCACGGTGTCGGACCTCTCCCCCGCGATCCCGGTCATCTCCGTGGACCCGGACCAGCTGCGGCAGGTATTATGGAACCTCTTCTCCAACGCCGTCCAGGCGATGGAGGGAAGCGGCATCCTCACTATCGCAACCCGCCCCGCCCGCCCCGACGAGGGGGCCGGCGTGGTGTTCCAGGTGAGCGACACCGGCGGCGGCATCCCGCACGACGTGGTGCACAACATCTTCAACCCCTTCTTCACCACGAAGTCCAAGGGGACGGGGCTCGGGCTCCCCATCGTCCACGCCATCGTGGAGAAGCACGGGGGGACGATCCACCTGGACAACCGGGAGGGGCAGGGCGTCACCTTCTCCGTCTTCCTCCCTCTCTTCCCCAAGGAGACGGGGGCTGGGGATCGGATCCTCGAACAGATGCGCAAGGGCGGGGCCAATGAGAGCGGGATCAAGGCACATCCGGGATAAGGTCGAGGCGGGGGAGAGGCTGTCGGACGCCGACGCCCTTGCCCTGTACGGGACGCGGGATATCCTCGCCGTCGGCGAAATGGCCCAGCTGGCGAACCGGCGGGTGAACGGAGACCGGGTCTACTTCATCGTCAACCGCCACATCAACCCCACGAACATCTGCGTGAACCGGTGCAAGTTCTGCGCCTTCAGCAAGGGGAAGGGAGAGCCCCTCGCCTACACGATGACGATGGAGGAGATCCTCCGCCGTTCGGAGGAAGCCCGGGCGCAACGGGCGACGGAGCTCCACATCGTCGGGGGACTGCACCCCGACCTCCCCTTCGACTTCTACCTGATGATGCTGCGTTCCCTGCGGGAGCGGTTCCCCTCGCTGCACATCCAGGCGTTCACCGCCGTGGAGATCGACTACTTCGCGAAGATCACCGGGCTCCCTCTCCGCGAGGTGATCGGGCAGCTGAAGGACGCGGGGTTGGGAAGCCTCCCGGGGGGGGGCGCCGAGATCTTCGCCCCGGAGATCCGCAACCGGATCTGCCCGGAGAAGATCTCCGGGGACCGGTGGATCGAGGTGATGGAAGCGGTCCATGCGGCGGGGTTGCGCAGCAACGCCACGATGCTCTACGGCCACGTGGAGACCCTCGAGTCCCGCGTGGACCACATGCGGCGCCTCCGGGAGCTGCAGGACCGCACCGGCGGCTTCCAGTCCTTCATCCCCCTCGCCTTCCACCCGAAGAACACGGAGATCGCGAAGGGGTACACCACGGGCCTGTCGGACCTCCTCGCCCTGGCGGTGGCGCGCCTCTACCTCGACAACTTCCGGCACATCAAGTCGTTCTGGATCATGGTCGGGCCGAAGCTCGCCCAGATCTCCCTGCACTTCGGCGTCGACGACATCGACGGGACCGTCGTGGAGGAGAAGATCACCCATGCCGCGGGGGCGCAGGCGGGGCAGGAGATGCCGGTCGCCGAGCTCGTGACGATGATCCGGCAGGCGGGCCGGATCCCCGTCGAGCGGGACACGCTCTACAACGTGGTCCGAGAGTGGCCCGCGGAAGGCCCCCCGGCGTGACGGCTTGGGGAGGGGCGCTCGCGCGGGCGGAGCGAGGGGCCGTAGACGTCGCGGAGGGGGCGCGGCTGCTGCGGGAGGCGCCGCTGTTCGCGCTCGGCCGGGCGGCCGACGCCGTCCGCAGGCGCCTGCATCCGGACGGCGTGGTCACCTACATCGTCGACCGGAACATCAACTACACGAACGTGTGCTCCTGCGGCTGCTCCTTCTGCGCGTTCTACCGGGGGAAGGACGCCCCCGACGCGTACGTCCTCTCGGAGGAGGAGATCTCCGCGAAGATCGTGGAGACGATCGCGGCCGGCGGGGTACGGGTGCTCCTCCAGGGGGGGCTGCACCCCGACTGGGGGATCGGGGAGGCGGAGCGGCTGGTCCGCGCGGTGAAGCGCCACCCGATCCTGCTGCACGGCTTCTCGCCCCCGGAGATCTGGCACTTCGCGCACCAGTCCGGGTTGACGATCGGGGAAGTGATCGCCCGGCTGCGGGACGCCGGACTCGACTCGGTCCCCGGGGGCGGGGCGGAGATCCTCGACGACGAGGTGCGGCGGCGGATCAGCCCGAGGAAGATCGGATGGGAGCAGTGGGCGGAGGTGATGCGGGAGGCGCACCGGCAGGGATTGCGCACCTCCGCGACGATGATGTTCGGCAGCGTCGAGAGCCCGGAGGCGATCGTGACCCACCTCCTGCGGGTCCGGGCGCTCCAGGCGGAGACGGGCGGGTTCACCGCCTTCATCCCGTGGACCTTCCAGGCGGGGAACACGGAGCTGTCGCGGGATCCGCGCTTCGGCGACGCGGCGGTCCCGGGGTTCGGCCACGCCCTCGGGTACCTGCGGGTGCTGGCGTTCTCCCGGCTCCTGCTGCCGGACGTCCCCACGGTGCAGGTGTCCTGGGTGACCATGGGGGCGAAAGTGGCGCAGATCGGGCTGTTCTTCGGTGCGGACGACTTCGGCAGCACCATGATGGAGGAGAACGTGGTGGCCTCCGCCGGCGTCGCCTTCCGCATGTCGGAGGAGGAGATCGTCGCCACCATCCGGGACGCGGGGTTCACACCCGCGAGACGTGGCGGGGGACACTCCTGATGCTGGCGGGGGACACACCTTCCCTCCATCCCGGGTTTACACCAGGTATGTCCCCCTAAAAGGAGATCATGGGATGCTCGACCTGAAATTCGTCCGGGACAACGTCGCGGCGGTGGAGGAGGCGCTCCGGAAGCGCCGGTCGACGCTCTCCCTGGAGGGGTTCGTGGCGCTGGACCGGGAGCGGCGGGAACGGCTCGTACTCGTGGAGAGGATGCGGGCCGAGCGCAACGCCGCCTCGGAGGAGATCGGGCGCCTGCGACGGGAGAAGAAGGACGCCACGGACCTCATGGAACGGATGAAGTCGCTCTCGTCGCGGCTGAAAGGGGCGGAAGCCGAGCTGCCGGCCATCGAGGGGAAGATGGAAGAGTTCCTCCTCTCCATCCCCAACGTTCCGGCCCCTTCCGTCCCGGAAGGGGCGGGGGAGGAGGACAACCCCACGGTGCGGACGTGGGGGACCCCGGGGACCTTTTCCTTCCCCGTGAAGGATCACGTGGACATCGGAGCGGATCTGGACATCCTCGACTTCGACCGGGCCGCCAAGATCGCGGGGGGGCGGTTCTGCCTCTCGAAGGGGGCAGGGGCGCTGCTGGAGCGGGCCCTCATCGGCTTCATGCTCGACGTCCACACCCGGGAGCACGGCTATCTCGAAGTGCTCCCCCCGTTCCTGGCGAACAGCGCCTCGTTCCTGGGCACCGGGCAGCTCCCCAAGTTCGAGGAGGACCTGTTCCGCGTGGCGGGGACGGACTATTTCCTGATCCCGACGGCGGAGGTGCCGGTGACGAACATCGTCCGGGACGAGATCCTGCCGGTGGAATCGCTCCCGCTGAAGATGACCGCCTGGACGCCGTGCTTCCGGGCGGAGGCGGGTTCCTACGGGAAGGACACGCGGGGGATGATCCGGCAGCACCAGTTCAACAAGGTGGAGCTGGTCAAGATCTGCCGCCCGGAGCAGTCCGCGGAGGAGCTGGAGAAGCTCACCGCCGACGCGGAGGAGATCCTCAAGCGTCTCGGCCTGCCGTACCGCGTGGTGACGCTGTGCACCGGCGACCTCGGGTTCTCGGCCGCGAAGACGTACGACATCGAGGTGTGGATCCCCTCCCAGGGCCGGTACCGGGAGATCTCCTCCTGCAGCACCTTCACGGATTTCCAGGCCCGCCGGGCGAAGATCCGGTTCCGCGAGGGGGCGTCGGGGAAGACCCGGCTGGCCCACACACTGAACGGATCGGGGCTGGCGGTGGGGCGGACGGTGGTGGCGATCCTGGAGAACTTCCAGAGGGAGGACGGCTCGGTCGACGTCCCGGAGGCACTGCGCCCTTACATGGGCGGGATGGCGCGGATCGGGAAACGCTGCTAGAATCCATTTCCGGCCGGAGGAATTCTTCCTGCCCTGAAATATACGTGGCGAGGGATCGATGGCCGTCAAGGTGAACGTACCGCATCTCCACCCGATACTGATTCATTTCCCGCAGGGCCTGTTCCCGGTGGCGTTCGCCTCGTTCTGCCTCTATTTCGTAACGGGGGTGCGGGAGTTCGAGTCGGGGGCGTTCGTCATGGCGCTGTTCGGCCTGCTGGCGGCCCCCGTCACCACGGCGACGGGGTTCTTCGACTGGTGGAACCGGTACCAGGCGTACATGACCAGCGTCTTCAAGATCAAGATCGCCGGGGCCTTCGTCCTGATGGCGCTGGCCGGACCGGCGGTGCTCCTTCGCGCCTTCCAACCCGACCTCGCCGTCCTGCCCCTCGGGGGGCCGGGATGGGTGTATTTCGGACTCCTCGCCGCGTGCACGGCCACCTGCGTCGTACTCGGCCACTACGGCGGCAAGCTCGTTTTCCACTAGGACCGTTCGGCGTACAATCGGACAATCCGCACAAGGGGGTATCGCGATGAAGGGATCGGAAATCGTCGTCGTCGTCCACAAGGCCATCGACCGGGAAAAGGACGCCATCAGCCTGTACCTCAAGCTGGCCAAGGCGGTCAAGGACCCGAAGGCCAAGAACGTGCTGATCAACCTCGCCACCGACGAGGTGGGGCACCTGGACAAGCTCGAGCGGCACCTGACCTCCATCCTGTCCGGGAAGGAGGGGCTGCTCCCCAGTGCGTCCGAAGTCCGGGACGCGATGGCGGCCCAGCTTACCGAAAGCTCGAAGTTCGTCTTCCCGAGCGCGGCCGAACTCGCCAAGGCGGACGAGATCCGGATCCTCGAGATCGCGGTGGAGCGCGAGATCGTCGCGAACCGGACGTACCTCGAAATGGCGGCGTCGGCCCAGTCGGCGGTGGCGAAGGAGATGTTCCTCTCCCTGGCGAAGGAGGAGGAGACGCACGCGAAGATCCTGCGGGCCGAGGTGGACTCGATCGGGCAGAACGGGTTCTGGTTCGACATGCAGGAATTCACGATGGAGCAGTAGAGGCCGGATGGACCTGCTCCGGGAGGCTCGCCGGAAGCTGGAGGAGGAGGCGCAGCGGATCGAATACGAGCTGCGCGTCACCCTCCCGAAAGAGATCCAGAAGGCGCTGGGCCAGGGCGACCTCTCCGAGAACGCGGAGTACGAGGCCGCCAAGCAACGGCAGTCGACGCTCCACGCGCGCCTCAAGCAGATCCAGAAGCGCCTTGCGGACCTCTCCCGCATCGACGTGGCGTCCATCCCGAAGGACCGGGCGGGGCTCGGGAGCGAGGTAACCGTCGAGAACATGGAGAACGGGGAGGAACTCACCTACACCCTGGTGATCCCGGAGCTGGCGGACGGGAACAGGTCCTTCGTCTCCATGGCGTCGCCCGTGGGGAAGGCGCTGATGAACCGGCGGGTCGGCGATGCGGTGACGATCTCCATCCCCCGGGGTACGCTGGAGTACGAGGTCCGGCGCATCGTCACCCTGTTCGGCGACGTCCTCGGGTAAGGGGGGGTCAGGCCAGCGCGGGGAAGCGCCGCCGGACCTCCTCCACCATCCGCTTCACCTCCTCCGAGCGGGAGCGCGGGCAGACCAGCACCGCGTCCCCGCTGCGGACCACCACGACGGCGTCCATCCCCAGCACCGCGACCACCCCGGCGTCCGTGCGGACCAGGCAGCCCCGGCACTCCTCCAGGATCACGTCCCCGAAGGTGACGTTCCCACCGGCCCCCCCGAGGAACTCGTGGAGGGAATGCCACGTTCCGAGGTCGCTCCACCCGACGTCCGCAGGAAGGACGAGAATCCCCTTCTCCTTCTCCAGGATGCCGTAGTCGACGGATACCGCCGGCATCCGCCGGTACGCGTCGCGGAGCCGGCGCCCGAACCCTTTCCGGTCCCCGCGGAAGACGCTCCGGAACCCGCGGTCCACCTCCGGGAGGAAACGCCGCAGGCGGTCGGCGAACGTGTCGGCGCGGAA
>Ga0316613_10000446_pt1 | contig 34608 bp, 36 predicted proteins | sample OWC_soil_day10_C_2_FD_207647 | JGI IMG/M metagenome (GOLD analysis project Ga0316613, IMG submission 207647) | Wetland soil microbial communities from Old Woman Creek delta, Ohio, United States - OWC_soil_day10_CT_b | ecosystem: Environmental > Terrestrial > Soil > Wetlands | place: USA: Ohio...
TCAAAATCAGTTCCTGTATCAGTGCTGTTCGTATCCCAGCCCAGGCCTACGCCCACTTTTTTTAGACTAGGCGCTTCTTTCGATAAATTGATTCTTTCACCTTTTCCTAAATTAATTCCCATTGTTAAAGCCTCCTATCATATATTAAAGTATTAAACTCAGGCCACACTTAGACCAAAATTAGCACATAGAGCACCCAATCCACCTTTAAAACCACTACCAATGGCGTTAAACTTCCATTCAGCACCATGACGATAAATTTCCGCAACAACAATGGCTGTCTCTACGGAAAAATCCTCACCTAAGTCATAGCGAATGAGCTCAACGCTACCTTCTTCATTGAAAACACGAACATAGGCATTGCCAACTTGTCCAAAACTTTGTTTGCGGCTTTCAGCATCATGAATGGTAATGGTAAAAGCTATTTTTTCAACATCAGCGGGAACAAGGGAGAGATCCAATTTAATTTGCTCATCATCACCATCACCAACTCCGCTGCGGTTGTCGCCAGTATGAACGACTGCACCTTGAGCACCTTTGGGGTTATTATAAAAGACAAAATCCTTCTCATCTTTCACTTTGCCTGAAGCCCCTAGAATAAAGGCAGAGGCATCAAGATCAAAATCATGACCACCATCATACTTATTGGTATCCCAACCAAGCCCAATAATAATTTTTTTGAGACCAGGATTCGTTTTTGTCAAATCTACCTTTTGACCTTTACTTAAACTTACAGCCATAATATTACCCTCCTAATTTTTTAATGCTGTTATCGTTTCACGCTAACTAAGGAAATCACTCGAATATTCTTGCTCACTATCTTCATGAATATTTGGTTCCCTGCTTATCAAGTATATCTTCTCACTAATTCACTAAGTGAAGTATCTTGCGTACTTTCACCAAGCGCGCCAAATTTCCACTCCCCTTGGTGGCGGTATACTTCACCGACAATGAGTGATGTCTTACCAGCATAACTGTCAGTCAGATTATATCTAGTTATTTCTTGCATATTGGCCTTATTAACCACTCGAATAAATGCATTTTTAATCATGCCAAAATCCTGTTTGCGTTTCTGGCAATCATAGATATTCACCACAAAAACTATTTTATGTACCTCACTAGGGATTTTATTTAACTGAATTAAAATTTGCTCATCATCACCATCTCCGCCACCAGTACGGTTATCCCCTAAATGAATGACACTGCCACAAGGACTCTCTAGGTTATTAAAAAAAATCAAATGTTCCTTGCGAGTAAATTTCCCATTGGCATCTAATAATAATACTGATGCATCACAATCAAACTCGGCTTTTTTACTACCAAATAAACCGCTAAGAAATCCACCGCCTGATTGTTCTACTGGATCCCAGCCTAAACCAATAATCAATTCTGAAAGCCCAGCATTGCCTTTGGTCAAATCAATCTTTTGTCCTTTTTGCAAACTTATCGCCATAACTGACTCCCTTCATAACTATATTTTTATATATTTGATTTTACATCAATAATCCATCTAAAATTACCTGCGTCTTTTCATAGCGCCTGATTCATTATAATTAAATCAAGGCTCGTACTATTATCACAAATCACATTATATGGTTTTTTTCACTTGTTCGTCTTATATCAGTATTATATCATGTAGTTTTCAAAACTACAATACTTGTTTTATAATATTTTCTTATATAGTTGGTATAATATTTTAGTTATGCCCATTTTTTACCTTTTTAAACATCTTTACGATTTTTATTTATTAACATTCCTAAATCTAGTAATTATATTTATAGAACACAATTATAACCATTTTGACATCTAGTGTTAAAAATATTATAATATGACCAGAGGTGTTTAATATGGAAATTACAAAAGCTATTTTAGAAAAATTCGCAATAAAATTACTTGATAATGAACTAAAAGCAGAGGATATCCCTTCTATAAAACAATATGCAGACCAAGTTACAGAATTATTAAATAGCAAGCTTAACCATCGCCGCAAAGGAGATGACACTAGTGTCGCCATAAGTAAAGCGATGATCAATAATTACACCAAAAATGGATTACTTAATCCTTCCGACAAAAAAAAATACGATAAGAACCACATTATCCTTCTAAGTCTGATATACCATCTCAAACAAGTTCTTTCTCTTGATGATATCAAAACAATTTTCAATCCAATTCTAAAGAACTTGGATCAATCAGAAGAAAAAGAATCCATTATATCTCTTGATGATATCTATAAAGCATTTTTGGAGTTTCAAAAAGAAGAGTTATTCGATACTTGTAATGACTTTGAGGATCGTTTTAATAGAGTATGTCAAAAAATAAATAATCCATTTGAAAACAATACTAATAAAGATATGGTTGAAAAATTTCTAACAGTATTACTATTAGTAGCTGAGGCTACCGCTGCCAAACAGCTTGCCGAAGAAATGATTGATACTTATTTTAAAACAGAAGAGTAATTCTTTTCTAATACGAAAAACACCTCCGATGCTTTCATCAGTGGAGGTGTTTTTGTTGCTTTTTATGGGATATTTACCATTTTTCTTCTTCACAGATAGATACTAATAAGGCGTTTTTGGCAAACCCAACCTAAACTTTCCCCGTGTCTCGATCCCGCCTACCCCTTCAATACCTGTGACTGTTGCCGTAATCGCATCGTTAACATCTAATGTTTTATTGATAGGCGTAAAGGCTACTTTTTCGGCAATAAATACCGGATCATAAGCATGAATAAACACTCGCATTGGTGCACTGGCAAAATTAGCTCCAGCTGCCAGAATCGCTTCAAAACAAGACTGGCAGGCCCCTGCAAAAATCACTAAGTCATCCCGAGCCGGTTCAAAGATCCTAGCTTGTTTTACTGCCTCGATAAAGTGTTTAGAATTACGATAATTATTAACATCCCCAAAATCTTTTTTCCCGCCACTGAGCAATGCATCATGACCAGTTAAAACCAGAATATCTGGACGATATTCATCAATTAAAGCAATAACCTGTTCAGCTTGCTGTGATTCATCAATACAACGACCGATAGCTTCAATGTTGAGCTGCTGATATGTTTTTAAACACATTTTAAGGTACTCTTCATCGCCATCAAGATGCAATACCTTGCCAGGTATATCAAAAAACTCGAATTTCTTCGATGCTTCAGAACGGTTCATTTCCGCTTTTTCCCGGTCCTGACCGCGGCGCATCATAATTCTTTTCAGACCGTCATTATGAATAAATTCAAGATCCACAATTTCCTTACACAATTTCGCCACACCCACTAGCTCCAAATCAGCCATTGGTGCATCTGCCATCAAACGCAAATACATGCCTTTAAGCACACACTGCAATTCTCCCATATCATCTTCAAATATCTCTGTTACCTTAAATACAATATCACCGCCATGAGATTTACGAATTACCAAGTCTCCCACTTCTACATTAGGCATTCCCAACCCCCCCCTTCACTCACTTACTACATACTATGTAATTTAGATAAAAACTGTCACATAAATAAAATTTCCCAAACCGTTAGATGTAGCAAAAAACACTACCTCCCAATATACTATACTAAACCTGTGACCACCGGAGGTCACACGCATCGCGCTCAAAACATTCGAGGTGATGGCATGATTACTGTGGTTGTTCCAGCAAAAAATGAGGCTGGTCGTATTGCAACCGTACTACAAAATCTGAGCACACTACCAATCGATCATATTATCGTAGTTAGTAACGGTTCCAATGACACCACAATGCACGAAGTTTTAAGGCTTGGCATACCAAAACTGCAAATCCTCTACTTCCACGAACGCTTAGGTATTGACATCCCCCGAGCGATAGGCGCTAAATTAGCGCTAGCCCTAGGTAGCGACGTAGTGGCCTTCGTTGATGGCGACATGGTAGGCACCTTTGCCGATAGCCTGTTACAACTTATCGACCAAATATTACTAAAGCATTCGGATATGGCCTTAACCAACTGCTATCCTTCGCCTCCACGCCACATCGAACGCTATAACCCTACCTTCCAATGGCGTTTAAACCTCAATAAAGAACTGGGCTTGGATAAAAAAATAAACCTATCCACACCTTCTCACGGCCCACACGCTGTCTCACGACATTTTTTAGAAACTATCCCGATTCGAGAACTAGCCATTCCACCTGTCTCAATGGCTCTGGCCAGAATGAACAAACTGAAAATTGATGTTGCTACCACCATTCCCCATTATCAATTAGGATCATCCCTCAAAACTCATATACACTGCACTAAAATCATTGATACCATCGTAGGCGACTGTTTAGAAGCAATCAGTGTTTTTCAAAATACCCCCCGCACCCGCCAATGGCAAAACAAAACATATATTGGCTATCATAGCGAGCGACGCTTTGATTTATTAGACAACTTTTTCAACGAAGAATAAAAATTAGAAATCAAAAAACCCTGCTCGACTAAGAGCAGGGTTTCTTAATGTAAATTATAAGTTTTTTGTAAAATAAATGGGCAAACCATATTTTGAAGCACAAAGATGCAAAGCCGCTACGCGGACACAAAGACCGCAAAGAAGATATTATAGATATTTTTTTCTTTGTGCCCTTTGTGCTTCTTTGTGACCTTTGTGTTTAACGTGGGTTTACTGTATCCAGGCATTCGCAAGAGCTGCAAACTCATCTAACGATAAAGTCTCACCCCGACGGGCACCATCAATGCCGGCTGCGTCCAAAATAATCTTTAATGTTTCTGCTGGCACACCTGTTGTTTTGAGAGTATTTGACAACGTCTTACGTCTTTGAGCAAAAGCCGCTTTCACTACTCTAAAAAATATTTTTTCGTTGACCTCTACAGGAGGTTTGTCCAAGACAGTACAGCGAATAACTGCCGACTCCACAGAGGGTGGCGGAATAAAGGAGTCAGGTTTTACGATAAACATAATCTCGGCCTTCGTATAATACTGAACTGCTACTGACAGCGCCCCATAATCTTTCGTGCCTGGGGTGGCTACCATTCGCTGGGCCACTTCTTTTTGCACCATTGTTACGAGTACTTCAATAGGCATCCGGGCTTCTAATAGCCCCATAATAATCGGTGTCGTAATATAATAGGGCAAATTGGCAACAACTTTGTACGGGGTAACCCCTACTGTCTCTGCAATATTAATACGCAAAATATCCCCGTGTACGACCCTAACATTATCATATCCTTCTAAAGTCTTACTGAGCACCTCTAATAGCCGTCGATCTATTTCCACGGCAGTAACATTAGCACCCGCTTCAGCCAAGCCTTGAGTCAATGTGCCAATACCTGGGCCGATTTCCAGCACAGTCTCACCAGACTTGATATCAGCAGCAGCTACGATACTATTTACTACATGTTCATCAATTAGAAAATTTTGTCCTAATTTTTTGCTCATGCGAATACCAAATCTTTTTAAAATATGTAAAGTGACCTCTTTTTGTGCGATAGTTGGCTGTGTCATTACATGGCCTCCAAATTTATTAAATTGAATGACTGATCTCTTGCAATGCCTGCTCAAATTCAGCCCGGGTAACGCCATAATTATTTAAACGTTGCAAAAAAGTTTTGGCATTCGCATAGCCGATACCGAGTTTAGCTCCTACCAAAGCCCGTCTAAATCCAGCATCATTGATACCATTTAATCCAGAGCACATTAGATCAGCCAAGCTAAACTCATTGCCAGGCTCAATGTCTTGGTAACGCACTTTAGACAAGGCCGTTCGAATAGCCTCTGCAGAAGCCTGTTCAATACCGATATCATTTTTCGCAGTTGCATCTTCTTTGGGAACAAATGCGTGTTTAGCCTCAGGAAAACGGTTACTTAAAAACCTTCGTATACGCTCACCAGCACAATCAGGATCAGTCAAAATAATGATACCCCGCTTGGCATAAGCCTTCTGAATTTTATCTACACTATAAGACGTAAGACCAAAGCCTCCTGTCGTAAGGCAGTCGGCTTCTACAGCTCTTTTTACAGCATGTACATCATTTTTGCCCTCAACAACAATTACTTCTTTGATCATGTTTCTATCACTCTCTATCTTAGTTCTACTACGAGAAAAGAACAGGGAGGCTACTCCCTGTTAATCAAGAACATATACTTTTACTGATCGCCTACCAAATCTTATGGCGTCACTATAATTTTCCATACATAAGTCAATCCTATGACCGACAATCGCTCCACCAACATCAGCAGCCAAAGCCACTCCATAGTCTTGTACATATACTTTGGTCCCCAGCGGAATTACACCAGGATCAACGGCTACAATACCGTGGCGGGCTGATATGCCTGTCGCAGTAATGCCTTCAGAAGAACCATCTGTTGGCAGATACGCACTAGCCTCCATCATTTCCACACGACTGAACCGCATAGAACCCCGGGAGGTTTCCACAGTATCCCGTGTACCTACATCAATAATTTGTGCCTTGGGCGCTTCTTTAATAGTTTCACCGATCTGCTCTGCACTTACTTCGACACCATCGGCAAAATTCAGGCGTACCATAATTGTCTTAATACCATCTTGTCCCTCTTCTACGACTTTCTCCACGCCTTTTTCCAGGGTGGAATCAGGGCGCCTGATAATCCTAAAGGGTTCAGCTACTTCACGCTCGACTACTTGATCTGTGAGCATAATAACCTGAATGTGCATATCAGGTTCAATTTTAGTCTGCCCATTAGGTATAAGTTTGCTACCTACAGTTGCAACCCCTAAACTTTCAGCCAATTCCCCTACTGTAAGCTTGCCAGTGGTGAGCACCTGGGTTTTCCCCTGATAAGTAACAGTAACAGGTACAGCCCTCTGTACCGAAATGACAGTACCATCAACCAACTTAGTTGTTGATAGGCGATATTCATCCATAGAACCCAATTTTATCCCGGCTTGTGCTAAAACATCCTCAGGTTTGTTATGTAACGTGCTAACAATCACCGTAGCGCCGTCAGCGGTAATGTGTACTTTTTTGTTGGCGAACATAAAGCCTGTTGCCACTAGCAAAACAATGAATATCGCTAGAATTAGGGGTAGCAGTTTTTTTCGAAAAATCAGCTTATACAGCTCATTATTACGCATGCAATCCCTCCTTTTTAAACGTTTGCACATTATACCACAAGTATTAATAAATGTCTAATCATATTTTTACTTTTGTTTAATTATTTACCAATACCACCTACTTTATACATATAAAGAAAATGAGCAAATATCTTTTAACAAGATATTCACTCATTCCACAACTTATTCTCTTTATTTAATTTTAAACAGCCTTCTTACATTCACACTAGTAGCCTCAGCTAAAGCTGACAGCTCTAGTCCTCGCAAACTAGCCACCTGCTCAGCCACTATCCGAACATAAGCGGGCTCATTACGTTTGCCCCTGTGAGGATGGGGCGTTAAATAAGGGCAATCCGTTTCTACCAACAAGCGGTCTAGGGGTACACTAGCCACAACCTCTGGCAATTTGGCCGCATTTTTAAAAGTAACCGGTCCTGCTATGGAAATATAAAAACCTAACTTTATTACTTCCTTTGCCATCTCCAAGCTACCAGAAAAGCAATGTAACACACCACTAAGTCCCTTAGCCTCATTTTTAATAATATCCAAAACATCGCCATGAGCATCACGATCATGAATTATAAATGGCATATTCATCTGGCGGGCCACATCGATCTGCCGCACAAATACAGCGCGCTGAACATCCCGAGGTGATAAGTCATAATAATAATCTAACCCAATTTCACCAATAGCTACCACTTTATCCTGTTTGCTCCATGCTGCCAGCTGGTCATAGTCAGTCTCCAGGGCCCCCTTAGCATCATGAGGATGAATACCTACAGCTGCATAAATACATTCATATTGCTCAGAGAGCGCCACCGAGCGGGTTGAGGAGGCCATACAGGCCCCCACATTAATAATGCCTGTTACACCATGTTCTAATGCTCTATGAATCACTTGATCACGGTCAGAATCAAATTTTTCATCATCAATATGGGCATGAGAATCAAATAGCATTTTATTTAACCCTACTGCCGGGAACCATCTCTGCTGCAGTAACTAGGGCTAACTTTTCACCGCAAGAAGCTGCTAGGACCATCCCACGCGATTCAATGCCGCGGATTTTAGCTGGCTTCAGATTAATAATCATGACCACATCTTTGCCAACGAGTTCCTCAGGTGCATAATGTTTAGCTATACCTGAGATAATCGTCCGCTCTTCCGTACCTAAATCAACCGTCAGTTTAAGTAATTTATCCGCCTTGGCTACTTTTTCAGCTGCTAATACTTTAACGACTCGCAGATCCATTTTAGCAAAATCTTCAATGGTGACCTCCGGCATGTCAGATGCTGACTCCGCTGTTGATTGAGCTTTAGTTTTAACCGGTTCTATAACGGGGGCAACGGCTTCTACCGGTTTGTCTTCAACACGAGGAAAAAGAGGTTCCAGTGCGCCTACCTTAGTTCCCCCAGGCAACTTACCCCATCCTTTGGCATCAGTTAAGGATACTGCCCCAAAGTCACTATCGATACCCAATTGTGCCCAAATTTTTGGTGCGGTAACAGGCATTAATGGATAAATCAAAATGGATACAATCCTTAATGTCTCTGCCAAATTATAGAGTACAGTATTCAGGCGTCCTCTTTTGGCTTCATCCTTCGCCAAAGCCCACGGACCCGTTTCATCAATATATTTATTGGTACGGCCAATCAGTGTCCATACAGCCTTAATTGCAGCATTAATATCCATATCATCCATAAACTTTTCATACTGAATAACCGTATTTTGCGCCAACTCAGTCAATTCTTGATCAATACCCTCTACATCACCAGCTGCCTCAATAATACCGCCATTAAAACGACCAATCATGCTTAACGATCTGTGTAATAAATTACCCAAATCATTGGCAAGGTCGGCATTCATCCGATTAATAAGGGCTTCTCGTGAAAAATTACCATCCTGGCCTAAGGTGATTTCTCTCAGTAGGAAATACCGAATTGCATCTGGACCAAATTCTTCGATCAAAACAAGGGGATCAATGACATTCCCCTTGGACTTGGACATTTTGTCCCCTTCCATAATGAGCCAGCCATGACCATATACTTTTTTAGGCACCTCTATATCTAAGGCCATCAAAATGACCGGCCAAATAATGCTATGAAAGCGAACAATTTCCTTACCCACCAGATGAATATCTGCCGGCCAAAATTTGCTAAACTTATCCCTATCATCCAAATATCCAGCAGCTGTAATATAATTAGTCAGAGCATCAAACCAAACATATACTACATGTTTAGTATCAAAAGGTACAGGAATTCCCCAGTCAAAAGTGGTCCGAGAAACACATAAATCTTCCAACCCGCCTTTGATAAAGTTGATCATTTCATTACGCCGTGAGCTGGGTTGAATAAAATCAGGATTTTCCTCAATATATGAGAGCAATCGATCTTGATATTTTGACATTCGGAAAAAATAACTTTCTTCCTGGACCACTTCTACAGTGCGGCCACAATCAGGACATTTACCATCCACTAATTGACGTTCTACCCAAAAAGTTTCACAAGGCGTACAATAACGGCCCTCATATGCTGCTTTGTAAATATCACCTTGGTCATAAATTTTTTGGAATATAGCCTGTACAACTTCATGATGACGCTCTTCAGTTGTGCGAATAAAATCATCATGAGAGATGTTGAGTTTTTCCCATAAATGTTGAAAAGAAGCTACGATTTTATCAACATATTCAATTGGGGTAACATTCTGCTCAGCAGCCTTGCGTTGTATTTTTTGACCATGCTCATCAGACCCTGTCAGAAAAAGTACGTCATAACCAGCTATCCGCTTATACCTGGCCATGGCGTCAGCGATTGTTGTCGTATAAGCATGACCGATGTGCAGATTATCACTCGGATAGTAAATAGGTGTCGTAATATAAAATGATTTTTTTTCCATTATTTTGATGTGCCTCCTTATAGCCTCTAATATGATTAACAAATCTTCTCTAGACTTTTGTTATTTACCTCATTTTACCCAAAATATACACTTATGTCGAATGCATTCTAGATATTTTATTCCATTTAACCTAGTTTTATAAAGCATTCAATAATTGGTGCATTATATTACTGTTATGGTAAAAATAGGTTGACACGCTTAACAACATTTGGTATGATCTTGTTAGATAGTTTTTGTCGAATTATGTTGAATCAGCAGGAATCTTCTAGGCTTTTGTTATTATCCTATTTTACCTCCAATATGTACTTATGTCGAATTATTCCTGGATATTTTTGCGTCATTCGACCTATTTTCCCAATACATTCAATTAATGAAACATTTTATTACTCTTATGGAAAAAAATAGGTTGACAGCCTTTGCAAGATTTGGTATTATTTAGCTAAATAGTGTTGTCGAAAAATGTTGAAACAATAGGAGGATTTATAATTATGAAATCAACTGGTATTGTAAGAAAAGTGGACGAGCTGGGTCGGGTAGTTATTCCAATTGAACTCCGTCGTACGCTCTCGATTGCCGAAAAAGATGCTTTGGAAATTTATGTAGATAGTGATCGTATTATTTTACGCAAATACGAGCCTTCTTGTTCTTGCGTCTTCTGTGGTAATGCCGACGAAGTAACAGTCTTCAAAAATAAAAACATTTGCCAAGAATGTTTAGAGTCAATGACAGAAAAAGCGATTTAAGAGGCTGAAAAGCCTCTTTTTTTCAAAAAAAAATACAATATATCAGTCCAGTACGGCCTGATATACTTCCCGCTTAGGCAATCCCCTCTGTTGCGCTATCACCTTGATGGCGTCTTTTTTAGTTGTACCAGTCTCCATCAGTGCCATTACAGCGTCTACAATAGATATTTGATCATCGGGGATAGGCGAAGTACTTTGGCAATCAGCTTGGCCGGCTACAATGAGGGTAAACTCTCCTCTAGGATCACATTCAGAAAAATGGAACCTCAAAAATTCCAGAGTACCACGAACAAATTCTTCAAATTTTTTGGTTAGCTCTCTAGCCACCACTGCTGAGCGTTCACCAAAAGCCCCGTGAAGTTCGGTCAATGTGGCTTTTATATGATGAGGTGATTCATAAAACACCATCGAATAAGGGCTCGCTACTAAACTGGCAATTAATTCACGTCGTTTTTTTTTGTTTTTAGGCAAAAAACCAATAAACGTAAACATAGTTGTATCAATACCTGAAGCGACTAGGGCCGATAATGCAGCATTGGCACCAGGCAGAGGTACTACTGTAATGCCAGCTATAATCGCAAGTGCTACCAAGTCAGACCCTGGATCAGAAATACCAGGTAAACCTGCATCGCTAACTATCGCCACATCTTGTCCGGCGAGTATTCTCTCAATAATTTCAGGTCCTCGTTCAACCTTATTATGCTCATGATAACTAATAAGACGGGTATGAATATCAAAATGGCTCAACAGCTTCCTAGTATGCCGCGTATCCTCCGCAGCAATAACTGAAACCTCACCAAGCACCCGCACCGCTCGATAGGTCATATCCTCAAGATTGCCAATCGGCGTAGCGCACAAATATAATGTACCAGGTTTTTCAACCAAAAAACTTCACCTCTTCGATATCAATACTGGGTATAAAAACCCTATTTTCAACACAAAGACGCAAATCCACTGCGCGGACACGAAGGCCACAAAGGGGATATTAATTTCTTTGTGATCTTTGTGCTTCTTTGTGTCCTTTGTGTTTAAGGGGGTTTTTATTCGTTACCTAAATTCTTTATAATATTTTTGAATTTCATCACTATAGCTACCATCAGGCTTATATACCACCAGAGGGGGCAATACCTCAAGGCCGGGTTTGGCGCCACGTATGCCTTCAACCAAGAGCATCTTCGGCTTTTTATCTATCGTAGAATGAACTAACTGCAGCCGTTTAGGTTCAAGACCTGCCTGACTCATGGCGACTATGATCTCAGACATACGCTCAGGTAAATGAACCATAGCAAAGCGCCCACGGGTCTTTACCAAATACTTGGCGGCATTGACCACATCCTGTAAGGTAGCCGTCACTTCATGCTTGGCCATAGCCACAGCGACATTAGGACTAATAAAACCACCGCCTACAGGACGATAGGGCGGATTAGACACCACCAAATCACATTGTCCTGCTGGTAATATTTCTTTTACTTTACATAAATCTCCATGTATAATTTCCACTTTATCTTGCAGTTTATTTAATATAACACTACGAGTCGCCATAGCAGCCATAGACTGACTAAATTCCAGACCAGCCACATGGGCCGCTCCCCTTGCCGCTAGCAAGAAGGCAATAACACCTGTACCTGTCCCTAAATCCACTGCATTAGTATCTTGCCTTACTGTCACAAAATGGGCCAGTAAGACAGCATCTAATGAAAAGCAAAATTCTGACTCACTTTGTATTATTTTAAGGTGTCCAATGAGCAAATCATCTATCCGTTCCCCATGAAACAACAGTTCCTTATAATGCATTATTATCCTTTTCCACCACTTCTTCCCATGGGATTACAATGATATTACCATTATTAAGTAGTACGGCAGCCGTTTTTTTGCCTTGATTAACAGATGTTACTTTACCATAACCGTCGACTGTCACTACTTCACGACCGACAACTGGAGCAATTATTTTCTTACAACAAGATCCATAAGCATCATTTTCGTATTTAAGGCAGCACATCAAGCGCCCGCAAATACCGGAAATTTTAGCCGGATTAAGTGACAAATTCTGGTCTTTGGCCATTCTAATGGATACTGGCTCAAAATCTCCCAAAAAAGTTGCGCAGCATAATGATCGGCCGCAACAACCAACCCCACCCATCATTTTGGCTTCATCTCGCACACCAATTTGCCTAAGTTCAATACGAGTACGAAATACAGCTGCCAAATCCTTTACCAGTTCTCGGAAATCAATGCGTCCTTCTGCTGTAAAATAAAAAATTATTTTATTCACATCAAAGGTATATTCTACATCCACCAGTTTCATATTCAGGTCATGAGCCTTTATTTTTTGTTCACAAATGGTAAAGGCCTCTTTTTCTTTGGCTCTATTGTCATTTACTTTGATATCATCTTCTGATGTAGCCTTACGCTGCACTGTTTTTAGAGGGGCTACTATATTTTCTTCAGATACTTCCCGAGGTTCAATGACAACTTCCCCATATTCTAGTCCTCTAGCAGTTTCAACAATTACAAAATCTCCTGCTGTTAGTACAAATTCACCTGGACCAAAATAATATATTTTACCGGCTTTTTTAAAACGCACTCCCACTACTGTTTGCAAATTCAAACCTCCTTGACCAAATCATATATTTTTATCAATAAGGCTTCACCAGTAAGCCTAGCATTGGCATTGGCATTCAAAGCCCGCCCTGCGGTTTCCACCGCCCTAATACCCTGCAATAAATGCTCTTCACTCCATCGACCTGCGTGCCCACTCAACCAATCTGCTAAATCCACATTAAATAAGAAACTTCGATCTTGTCCGGTGACAATCATTAAAGTATCCCGCATTATATAGGTAAAATACCCTAGTAATTGTAGAATATCTTTACGCTCCATTTTCTCCAAAATAGTGGCAATATCCCAGACTTTTCTCACACTGCCCTCTAATAAATCCTGGATAATCTCTACTGCCTGATTACGTACCGCTAAACCCTCGGGTTCAAGGAGAGAGAGGGCTGTCCCCATACGACCTCGGCTAAGGCGTGCCGCTACTTCAGACTGATCATGCAAAAAGCCTTTATCTACCAAGGCCTCAGTAAGCACTGTATCTGTTAGCGGCTGAAACTCGATAGCCATGCACCGGGATATAATCGTAGGAAGAAGCATTTGTTTATTCGCGGCTATCAAAATAAATACAACATCACCTACAGGTTCTTCTAACACTTTCAAAAGACTGTTGGCTGCCTGTACCGTCATGAGTTCTGCTTCATTAATAATACATACCCGACGCAAGCTAACATAAGGTGCCAGTGCTACTTCATTTTGCAAATTTCTAATCTGTTCAATCTTAATATTTGCACCATCAGGACCAATATTTAAAAAGTCCGGCTGTGTACCATTAGCCATTTGCAAACATGACTGGCAACTACCACATGGCCTAGACTCCGGGGCTTTGCACAGTAGTGCGGTACTGAGCACTCTAGCCACCATAAACTTACCGATACCCCTAGGGCCAGAGAGTAGAACCGCATGAGGCATACGCCCTCGACTCTCCATATAACGGAGCATTTTTATATTATCAACATGGCCAACTATATCTGTCCAGTTCATCCTACACCTCTACATCAGCAAATCCACCAACATTCCGCGCAGGTTATCATGTTTTGCTAAAATATCTAATTGACGTTCTTGTCCTTGCCTTACATCTTCGCTCAAACTTTCTAAAGTAGCATCAACCTTCTTAATAATAGTATAAACTTTCTGCCGGCCACTACGATCCCAGCCCTGCTGAGAACTTAAACTATACATACGCCCTACAGCCTCGCCTACAAACTGGCGTACGACTTCACGATACTTCTTAAGTTCAGAAAAGGTTGGTACATCAGCTAATCTCTTACCATACTTGTCAATTGCCGCGAGCAGTGCAGTCATCCGCTCCCGAGACTGTCCATCCTGGTTTTTCAGCAAGTCAGAGGCAAAATGGCCTAGGGACTTATCCACCCTGGCACCGGTTTCCCGCTCTGGAAGTATCGGCAACTGGGCAGGCCCCAAATTATTAATTTTCACGCAGGTCACTGCCTTTCAAACTATATTCAACCATAAAAATCATTACAACATACACAAACATGGGATTCTATCTAGATTATAGTTGTTTTAACCAAAATAATCAATTTATGCTTTTCTTCAGCAGCCTACATCATGCCTAGTTTGCGAATTTCCCTAAATAAAAGTATGCCGGTAAGTAAAGCTGCTACTAAGTCTGCAATCGGGCTTGCTAGCCATGCACCATTCAATCCTAACAATCCTGGTAAAATCATTATTAAGGGAATTAAGATGATTACCTGCCTTGACATGCTCAATACAATGGCATAGCCCGCTTTACCTACAGCTTGAAAATAATTTCCCCCGATAATTTGAAAACCAACGACCGGCAACATGCATAAATATATCCTCATACCATAGGAGCCAATACTTATAAGTTCAGGATTTTCATTAAACAACATAATAATCTGTTTATCAAAAATCTGTATCAACAAAAAACCAGTGGTTGAAAATATTGTAGCTGCATAGATGGCTATTTTCAAAGCTTTTTTTACTCTAATATAGTTTTTAGCACCATAATTATAACCAATGATCGGTTGAAGGCCTTGACTGAGCCCAAATATGGGCATCAGCATCAGCATGGCGATTCGATTAATAACTCCAATAGCAGCTACAGCCAACTCCCCACCATATTGGAGCAAGCTATAATTAAATAATACTGTGACCACACTAGCAGCAATCTGCATGAGAAAAGGCGACATCCCAATTTTGAAAATACTGATCACAATGCCCCAGTCTAAAACAAGATTACTTAGGCGTAATTTTAGCACACTCTTGGTGCTTATAAAATAGACGAACACCCATATTGCTGATACAGATTGAGAAACAACTGTCGCCAGGGCCGATCCGCTTATCCCTAAATGAAAGATAAAAATAAATAAGGGGTTTAATACTATATTGAGTCCTGCTGAAATTAAGACTGTTAACATGGCCATTTTGGGATTGCCCTCTGCCCGCACTATGTTATTTAAACCAAAGCCAATATACATAAAGATACTACCTAATAGAATAATGCGGGTAAAGTCCCTAGCATAGGGCAAAACAGAAGTCTCTGCGCCTAAACTTATTAAAATGGGGTCCAGGTAAAGCAGTAGACCAGCAGACAAGGCTACTGATAGTATTGCTGCAAGAGTAAATGCATTTCCCAATATTTTTTCAGCCTCATGTTGTTTATGCTCACCCATACGCAAAGAAACTACAGCTGCTGCACCTACGCCTATGAGCATTCCAAAACCCATTAATATGATCATAATTGGAAATGCTATGGTTACTGCCGCCAGCCCGATTTCACCCACACCATGTCCCACAAAAATACTATCAACAACATTATATAACGCATTGACCACCATACCGACGATTGCTGGCAAAGAGAACTTCCACAGTAATGTTGAAATTTTCTCCTCACCCAAAGCTTTAGAACGCTCCATAATACCTCCGCTATCTGATATTTACCATAAGTTATTGCGACAAAAACTAGCATTCCCAATAAAATTATTATTAACTCAACATTAACTAAGAAGCCCACAAGAGTAGTGACTCTATAATAGATAATAGCTATGTTATTTTAAGCCATGAGCGTGAAAATTGTTCTAATTTCCATTTTTTTGGTTACCCATGCAGGATAATTATTAAAAAACGCGAAAAGAACATATGGAAGAAAATGGCGAAAGAGGATGGTTTAGTGTATCAATGTCACTCATCTTCATTATTAGAATTAAGAAAATTTATGGCGCCGGAGTTTGTATTCGGGGCTGGGGCAAGAATGTTAGCAGGTCAATATGCCCGCAACTTGGGAGCCCGTAAGGTATTGCTAGTCACTGATACAAATTTGCGAGAAAATACCCCTTGGATGCAACAAATGTTACAAAGTTTTAAATATGTTGGCCTGCCCTGTGTCGTTTTTGATCAAGTGAGTCCTAATTCACGTTCTTCTGAAATTATGATAGGTGCATCCTTATTCTCCCAGGAACAATGTAATGCGATTGTAGCTTTAGGTGGCGGCAGTGTTATAGACTGCGCCAAGGGGATCGGGATAGCCTGCTCGAACAAAAATCATATATTGGATTTTGAAGGTGTTGATCAGGTCCTTCGACCGATTCCGCCATTATTATGCATTCCAACAACTAGCGGAACGGCATCTGAAGTGTCCCAGTCTGCTATTGTATTGAACGAACAACGCAAAACAAAAATCGCCATTATCACCAAGGCTGTCGTCCCTGATGTGGCATTGCTTGATCCAATGGTGACAACTACAATGGATCATCAATTGACCGTCTATACAGGAATAGATGGGTTGTCTCACGCGGTGGAAGCCTATGTATCAAATGCCAGTTCGCCGGTCACAGATATTCATGCGACAGAGGCAATACGTCTTATCTGGGAGGCACTGCCAGAAGTCGTCGCCCAACCTTCGAATCTTAAGTGGCGTGCTCAAATGCTTTTGGGCAGTTTACAAGCAGGCTTAGCATTTTCTAATGCAAGTCTAGGAGCAATCCATGCTATGTCTCATAGTTTAGGCGGTTATCTTGATTCGCCCCATGGAGAACTAAATGCTATTCTATTTAGGACTGTTATTAAATATAATTACCCAGCCTGTCCTGAGCGATTTAACCGCATAGGACAACTAATTGGTCTTGTGTTGAATCATCTTCCAGTTGAGAGTGCAGCTGATACTCTTTCTCAAACAATTGAACAGTTTAGACATAAAATAGGCATTACTTCTTCACTCAGAGATTTAGGGGTCAATCGGTCCATTCTTGCTGATTTAGCTGTTAATGCTTCGCAAGACGCTAATATTACTACTAACCCCCGCTCTGTGACGCAAACTGACTTGGAGGGACTTTATGAACAAGCACTTCAAACCAGCGGTTTCTAGAAAATTTACACGCGAACTTGTAATCGGGATGGGGGAATCTTCTGCTCGCAAGAGTTACTATCCGGAATTGCAGGAGCGAATGGCTGAGTTGGAACGGTTTCGTGCTCTTCTTGAACAAGCTCGCGATGCCTTGTTTTTAATTGATTTAGCCACTTTCACGATCGTTGATGCAAATGCTATCGCCCGTTCTACTTGTGAGCCATTTCAGCTAATTGGTTCGTCTATCACGGAATGGCTCCGGATTCCGGGGCTATTTGATTCACCAACATTGGAGCAATTCCTCGATGCTTTAGATGGAGGAACTGATGGATTTTTACAGTGCCCAAACGGTCAGTCCATACCTATTGACATCTCTTCTAATCAAGTACAACTCAATGAGGGAATTTTTCTTATTATTTTAGCAAGAGATATTACCGAGCGTAAAAAGGCAGAAGAAGAGCTGCGGCAGGCGCGGAATGATTTGGAATCACGAGTGATAGAAAGAACCGCTGCATTGTTGGATGCTAATCAATCCTTACTTTGCGAGATCTCTGAGCGCAAACAAGTTGAAAAGCAATTAAAACTAAAAAACCAAGAACTTAAAACAGCTTATGCCGAGTTAGAAACTGTTCATTCTCAAATCATTTATCAGGAAAAAATGGCTTCGATCGGACAGCTTGCTGCTGCAGTTGCTCATGAAATTAGAAATCCAATGACAACGGTACGCGGTTATCTGCAACTTATGGAAAGAAAAAAGGAATATCAAGGCGATAAGGAAAAATTGGAGTTGATGATTGAGGAACTAGATAGAGCCAATGCCATTATCTGCGAATACCTTTCTTTATCACGTGACAAGTTGGCTAACCTCAAAAGCCACTCTTTAAATAATATTATTGAATTATTATTTCCTTTAATCCAGGCATCTGCTAACGCTTCAAACGTATCTGTCAATCTTGATTTGGCCGATATACCTGAATTGTTTCTGGATGAAAATGAAATTCGTCAACTACTGCTTAATCTGGTACGAAATAGCATTGAAGCTATGCCATCAGGGGGCAAACTCGCTATACATACGTTGCTAGAAGAGCGTAAGGTGATTTTGTCGATAAGTGATCAAGGTTCCGGCATACCATTACATATACTTAATAACTTGGGTACGCCATTTATAACTTCAAAAGATACGGGTACTGGTCTAGGCATTCCAATTTGCTATCAAATTGCTGATAGACATAGTGCCGAGATTAAAATTAAGACAAGTGAGAACGGAACTACGTTTTTCATTTGTTTTAATCTATCCGATGTGGCAGACTAACAATCCCCAAATGCAGTGTCGGTTGTTCGCTTCATCCCAGGCAAATCATATGACAGGGTGGTGACTATATAATAGATAGTCACCACCCTGTCATTATTGTCAGTATCGTTCCTTTTAGCTTACCTGGAATTGTTATGCTTACGATAAATTCCCGTAATTAGGGTAATTGCCTCAACTAATTGAGTATCATAATTAGGCACAATATAATCGCAATCATATTTACATTTTGAATCTATTTCTATCTGCTCCAAAATTTTTATTCGTTTTTGACTATCACACTCAGATGGTATCCTTTTCTCTAACTGATACATAGGGCAATCAAGATAGATTGTGGCAGCAAAGGGAACTAAACGCTTTATTTGTTGGGCTCCATTCCAATCTAATGTGACTATACAATCTTTGTTTTCAGCAATCTTTACCTCAGCACGACTAAGACCAAAAAAATTATTTTTATATAAAACGCTTTCTACAATATCAGCTTTTTTAAATTCATCTTTTTTAACAAAATAATATGCATCCTCAGCCTCATCAGGCTTTCTAGGCCGCGTAGTATGAGACCGCAATCTGTGAATTCCACTTTTTTCAAGTATTTTCTCAATAGTTGTTTTGCCGGAGCCTGATGCTCCCAGTAAAATAATCAGCATTTTTTTGTCCTCCTGTACAACTTCTACTAGTTGTACTTTCCCCTATTTAGCCAATACGTCAGTCAGCAGATAATAAAAATGCTAGCGCGTTCTATTGAATCGCAAAGGTACAAAGGACACAACGGGTACACTCAAAGAAAAACACTCTTATTCCCTTTGCGCTCTTTGCGGTTAATCATTATTATTTATCTTTTTCCTTTCAATAGTCGTTTGTACCTACCATTAGTAATGTTTGCAATATATCAGCTTTAATGCTATTAAGGCATTCATTTAAATTTTCATTGGGATAATGTTTTACTATTCCGCAATCCTGTAGCTTGGTTATATGAAAATCAGCACTATCGGCTAAAAACCGCCTACATAATTCATCATAATTGGGATGTTCTTGTTTCTGTTCTCTTTTTAATGCTCGTCCCAACCTAATTCCATCGTCAACTGTGATATAAAAGGGAACAATCTGATCACTACCAAAGTAAATTTGAAGGTTTTTATATGCTTCAAGTGTAACGATTAGCAAATAACCAACATGCTGCGATAGGTCAATTTGACCATCATCTACCGTACAATAAGACCATGTTCCATTAATGGTCTTATACTCTCTTTTCTCGATGATACTATCTGTTTCATTATATTGTGCTAGTCGTTCTTCATCAATGAAATAATATTGAGTACCATGACTTTCATTGTGCCTAATGGGCCTTGTTGTGTAGGATATGACTGGTCTTAAGTTTAAGTCTTTATCTTCTACTAGCTGTTTAAAGATAGTATCTTTCCCTGAACTACTTTTACCTATTAGACAAAATATTTTCCCCATATTCATCCACCACTTTTATTGTTTTTAATGTACAATCTTCCGGTCCTGAGATATGCATACCACCTTGCTTTAGGAGTTGACAGTAATCAATAATTTCTTGGGTAATCCCCTCGCCTGGGCACAATACGGGAATACCTGGGGGATAGAAGGTCACAATTTCAGCGCACACCATTCCCGCTGATTGCTCAAAAGGAACCATACAAGTATTACCAAATAATGCATCCCTAGGTGACAGTATCCCTTGAGGAGCAATGGGATGGCAGGTATTTACACAGCTTTCAAATACTGAAAAATCATAGGCTCCGGCGTATTTTGCAGCCATATCTGCCAAGGCTGCGACTAGCATGTCCACTTCATATTGTCCATCTCCTAAGGTAATCAAGAAAAGAACATTATAGAGGTCTGATAATTCAGCCTGTACTTTATATTCATGGCGCAAAATTTTCTCAGCCTCAGCCCCTGTTAGCCCTAACCCTTTGACTGTTACAGTGATTTTCGTTGGATCCATATCAAAAACACCAGGATTACCGATTTTTTCGGCGCCAAAACAGTATAATCTAGGAATTTTGTTAATTTCCTGCCGGGTCCAATTCGCCAAATCAATGGCTTGTTCGATCAGTTTTGATCCTTCTACCGCCATCTGCATCCGCGCTACATCCAGTGACGCTAGCATAATATAGTTAGGGCTGCTCGACTGAGTGAGTTGTAACATTGCCTTTAAATGAGGCACACGAATACGCCCCTCTCGGCAATGAACTAAAGAAGACTGGGTCAGGGCACCAATAATTTTATGACTACTTTGAGCACAGATATCAGCCCCCGCATCAATGGCCTGAATTGGCAAACGGCTACTAAATCTGAGATGAGGGCCATGAGCTTCATCTACTAAAACAACCATCTCATGTTTATGAATAATTTCTACGATTTTTTTCAAGTCAGTTGCTACACCATAGTAAGTAGGATTGATCACCAGTACTGCCTTGGCGTCAGGGTGTTCAATCACAGTGGCCTCTACCGTTTCTGGCGCAACCCCCACAGCCATTCCTAGTTCATTATCAACTTCAGGCTGCATAAATATAGGAATAGCTCCGCTTAAAATAATTCCGCTGATTATGGAACGATGGGCATTCCTAGGGATGATAATCTTTTCCCCAGGGCCAGCAGTCGCCAAGATCATGGCATAAATACCACCAGTGGTACCATTTATGACAAAAAAACTGTGGTCAGCTCCATAAAGCTGGGCTGCTAAATCTTGGGCATCTTTAATGCATCCATAGGGTTCATAAAAATCATCTAATTCTTCAATGAGGGCCAAATCTAAGGCTAAGGCATCTTTGCCAATTAATTTTTCTAAAGTAGAATGCATGCCTTTACCTTGTTTATGTCCTGGTGTATGAAAAGGAATGACTCCATCTTGTATATAATGCTGCATAGCAGCTAACAAAGGGGTCTCTGTTTGCTTAAAACGCAAGGATGCCGCCCTCCTTTAAATGATTAAATTTATCACTTGACATATTATACCTCAGTTAAAGTTAAAAATGATAGAACATAATGATAACCATTCCGCTATGAAATTGCAGGAACCTCCTCATTTTTATCATAAAGAAATATTTTCTCACCATATAAACTTTCTATAATATTTAATTCCTGCGGTCTAAGTGCTAAATCAAAAGATTTAACAACTTTATAATGTAAAATTTGACTTGATAATATATATCTTTTGAATAAATTGATTTTTTTTATTCCATATATATCAATCGTTAAATGCTCTGGAATAATCTCTAATATCTTGTATAAATTTATATTTTCACAAAATATATCGTATACACTAATACTTTCATTGAGTACATAAAACTTGTATATGGGGTTATCTGTCATATCCAAAGCCACTTGGAAAGTATCTGTATTGTCTTTAAAATGTGTTCCTTTATCACCAAAATTTGTAGTATGAGATATATAAGGATAAACAAAATACTTATCCTTTTCTACCAAATATTTCATAAAGTATTTCTTCCAAGACGTCTCAGGCCACATTACAATGTTCATAGGTAATTTGGAACTCTCATCTATACTAATAGATATGTTTTGAAAATACCATTTTTTAAAATCACTCCATTGTTCAAAACACCATACTTGCCCCCACGAAGAAGCTAATTGCATAAAAAAAGTATCTCCATTACTTTTTATTGGCTCAAAGGGAAGCCATGCTGATTCATTAAACTTCTGAGAATACAATGAGATACCTGCTATTTGCTTATCCAATTTATAAAAAGATAATGCACTTTTAGAATACCTATAAAAATTAGGCGAAACATATAAGTCATCTTCTAAGAGAATTATATTAGAATATTTCTCCGACATATCTCCACACTTTATAACATGCCTGTGTAATCCTAAATGTTCAGACTGCATTTCTACAATCTTCTCACCATGATCCCACAGACAATCATTTGCAATCTGTAAAATATCATCGTTCTCACTTTTGTCGATACTTATTATCAATCTTACCCGATCATCATCATAACGAGCATTGTTCAAAGACAGTAAAATTCTTTTGAGTGACTCTTTTCTGTTATACGCAACAACAATGATTGTTATATCCATTCCTTTCACGCTCCATAACTATATTTGCAGCTTTTGCTATATCATATTCATCACTGGCAAGAGCTGTTAGCCTTTATCCATCATAGTGTTGGACGGCGGAGCAGGTACATCACAACGTCAAGAACACTCTCCTTACACTTTGCATAAGATGGACTACATTAAATAGGGCTTCTAAGGAGGATTTGCATGAGTGATTCTAATACAACTTTACCCTATTTAGAATTTCATTTGACTGATCATTGTAATTTAAATTGTAAAGGTTGTAGCCATTTTTGCCCAATTGCTGACGAAAACAATTTGATAATTGATACATTTCTTAGAGATATGAAGCGTTTATCTGAACTTTTTACAACTATATCAAAAATTAGAATTATGGGCGGTGAACCGCTTCTCCATCCCTTGGTAGCAACTTTTGCCGAAGAAACACGCCGTTTTTTTCCCCATAGCACAATTTGTATAGTCACTAACGGAATTTTATTACCTTCTATGAATTGTATTTTTTATGAAACTCTTCAAAAAAATAACGTCACCTTAGATATCTCTGTATATCCGATAGCAAGAGATAAGATGTCTTCATACATCTTATCTGCATTACAATATGGGATTCCAATTAACTTTACTGATGTCTTTAATTTTCGTAAAGATCTTAATGCTTCAGGTGATTCTGATAAATATTCCACTTTCAAACAATGTGGAAATCGCTTTTGTACTTTTTTAAGAGATGGCAAGGTTTTTCATTGTCGTATTCCTGCTTTATCGAGTATTGCTAATAAAAAATTGGGAGTGAATATACCTGGAGACAGCTACATTGATATTCATACAAATGTTCTTGCCGCTGATATTTTAGAGTTTCTAAATCGACCATCATCAGCCTGCGTCTATTGTACAAAGGCAACTTGGTTTCCATGGGAAGTATCTAAGCGTAAGGAAGATGAGTGGATTGTATGATGTAAAAAAGGGCGCACTGCGCCCTACTGTAATTCTAAACTATCACCAATAGAACATGCTGCCAAGCGAGCAGTACCAGTTGGTAATTCCACCACATACTTACTGCCTGAGGCCATACTGACTTTACCTGGCAGCATATTCTCTACAATTTTTATAATACAATGATTGCCATCCACAAATAACACATCAATAGGATAATTCATACCAATAGTATGCACGCTACTACATGGTGCAATGATCAGTCCATGTCCGATAGGCAGGGAGCTAGTTCCCAATAAACCTTTTAACCGTTGCCAAAAGGTATCAGCTGAGTATACATGCTCAGCCACCACTGTGCCCTTGGTTCTGTTTTTTATACACATACATCCACCAACTTATTTACTGTATTAAAAGCCTACTCCTATATCCCAATACTCTCTTCTAAATCTCCCAGATAAAGACGTAGAACATTGGGAATCTCAAGATCCATAGAGCCTGAACCATAAGCAATTCGCTTAACTTTTAGCTGTTTAGATACATGCCCGAAAGATTTTGCTAACTTTGCTACTATAGCTGCACCAGTAGGGGTAACTAATTCTCGTTTAATATCCCCCGTATAGAAAGGAATACCTTTTAATAGTTCAGCTGTCGCTGGAGCAGGAACTGGCATACGTCCGTGCTGGCATTTTACAAATCCCCCGCCAGCGTGGAGAGGCGAGGCATGTACACTTTCCACGCCTAAAAATTCAAGGCCAATAAAGGTACCTACAATATCTATAATGCAATCAATTGCACCAACTTCATGAAAGTGCACTTTATCAATAGGCATCCCATGAACTTTGGCCTCTGCCTCGGCCAGTATAGAAAAGACTGAAATAGCACCATTTTTCACCGTCTCAGATAAACTGCTGTTATTAATAATTTCACGAACATTATAGAGGTTGCGAGATTTTTGAAACCATGATCTTTTTAGCTCAACATTAAAATAGCGAGCACTGATACCCCGTTTCGTTACTTGTTTGCTAATGAGTTGATAAGAAGAAATCGGCAGCTTACTAATCTCTGCCTGTAAGTATTCGAAAGGCAGGCCAGCATCAAGTAAAGCCCCTATCATCATATTTCCACTAATACCTGAGAAACAGTCCAAATAAATTGTTGTCATTATATTCACCTCAATGATTGAATTAAACGTTACTCACTAGCAGCTACTTTATCTCTTAGAAGAAGACTACTGCTCCTATTTATAAATAACGTCATAAAGAAAACTTGGCTTTCGCCAAGCCTCAATGCAGGCTAAAGCCTTAGTTTCCTTTACTTGGAACCGCAAAGTGTTATACTATCTGATTCCGTAAAAAATACAAAAGACGAGAGGTAATTTCTACCACTCGTTATCCTTCGTGGATTCGTGAACGTAAAAAACTCTAGGATTACTCTTCATGATTAAAGCCTTGCGTATTATTGTATCACGCTAGATCATCTTACATCAATAGGACTAGTTATGAACTGATGCCAATTTAAACCATTATTTATCATTATAAGAGCAACATTATATACCATCTTGCTTGAAAAAGAGTTATAGGCATCGTTGCCATTACATTTGGATATTATCTATGGCGTCTAAAACATCTTTTGTATAGCTAAAAATAGGTATGCGTGGGATAACAAATGGTGGGTCTTCTTGTTTGCAAATTCCCGGTCTAACTGTAAATCCCCTACTATAACCTAATCCAGTTGCAATTCGAATGGTTTCCGAATTATAGCATCCAGCCGGATAAGCTATAGCGTCGATCTCTATTCCTAACGTTTTTTCTAAAGTTTGTTTAGAATAGAATAGCTCGTTCCAAACAAGATCTTGAGATTCTTCAGATAAAGCAGCATGGGATACAGTATGAGATCCAAAATTCATACCAGAAGTATACATTTCTTTTATTTGTTGTGCTGTTAGCCGATCACTGTATTTGTCAATAAACCCTGTAATGACAAAAAACGTTGCTATGCAATTATTCTGCTTAAGAATAGGAAAAGCATAATTATAATTATCCTGATAGGAATCATCAAAGGTTATCAGAATAGGTTTTGCTGGCATTTGGATTTCTTTTCCTAACAAATACTCTTCGAAGGTTTTTAAAGAAATGGTTTCATACCCATTTTGTTTTAATTTAGTTAAATCCAAAAATAGACGCTCAGGTGTTACTGTCAGTGCATTAGAATTATAACCTATGCGATGATATACGAGAACTGGAATAGAACACTTATTACCAGCGGAGCTAGAGTGTATTGTACACAAGCAGATCAATATAACAATGATTGACCTAAAACTAATTTTGATATACTTACTCAAGATAACACACCTTCCAATATAATATTTAACAACATTTGCCTCGTTAGATTAATGATATAAGCTTGTTTTAGCATATGCGAAAAACCTTAGAAATATAAATAACCTCACTTCCAACATTGGATAGGAGAAACATTACTGTGTCCTTTAAAACAAACATAACTACAAATATAAAAACCATAGGGACGCAGAGAATACGGAAAAAAGATTGTTATTACAACCCCTCTGCGGTTCGTAAAACTTATATATTCTATAAAAAAAAGCGCAAGAGGCGTAATGCTCTTGCGCTTTTTAGCTATGTCTTATTTTTATCTAGTTAATGAGAATATCCTTTTATAACTCGCTAATATTATGACATTACTGCGTGATTCCAAAAATCCAGCTGTTTGGTTATATCAACAACTTGCAATTTGGCAAAGTTTATCCAGGAACGAGATGCCTGTGACAAGTACGTACCCTTTCGCCATATTATGCCTAAATGCCAATAGATTGGAGGAGAATCTACGCTTATAATCTTAATATTGGTACTACTTAATTTTTCACAAACCTTTAGGGGTAAAAAGGCTATGCCCAGATGATCTGAAACGATGTTAACCATAAATTCCCACTGTGAGGTTTCGCATACAATATTTGGCTCAAAACCAGCGCCAATACAGGCGTCGTATATTGGCTTATATAGACCGAAATCTTGTCTATATAATACAAATTCTTCGTCTTTTAAGTCGGAAAACTTAACATTTTTTTGGTTGGATAAAGGATGGTTATTGTTTACAATTAACATAATAGGACTCTTAGCAATTTCATAGACTTCAAATTTGCTTTCATTAACAGGCAATACGGCGACTCCGACATCCAGATTTCCATCTTCAACCCCTGCTTCAATGGCTTTAGAACCTGATTCAAAAAGTTTCATTCTGATATTAGGATACTGCTGGTGAAAAAGACCAATTATTCCTGAGAAAAACATTTCACCTACCATAGGAGGGATTCCAATGCGAATGTCTCCTTTTTGTAGGTTCGTAATATCATTCAGTTCAGTTTGTATATCCTGAATTGCTTGGACCACTTTCTGTACTTGGCCTTGGACCACTATACCGTAATCAGTTAGCTCCACATAATGAGAAGAACGATTAAATAACAGGACACCCAATTCGTCTTCAAGCATTCGAATCATTTTACTTATTGCCGGTTGAGACACATATAAGGATTTGGAAGCACCAGTAAAACTTTTCTGTTTTGCGACTTCAAGAAAATATAATAACTGGTTTATTTCCAAAACACCCTCCTATCAGGTCAATAACATATGGTTATTGTCGCTATCACAACTGTGTATTTCACTTAGGAAAATCCCAATTATATAATATTTCCAGCGAAACCTATCAACTCGCAAAATATTATAAAGGGGGAGCTTAAAATGTTTAAAGATGATTTATCATCTCCTGGCGAGGATCTTGCCAATACAGTGAACAATCCGACTACAGACGAGCATGAGCAGCTAGTTTCTACACCTGCATTTAAAGATATAACGCAGGATCCAAAATTTTGGGAGCGAGCAGTACTATCATAAGAGGCTCTAGACATCATTCATCATTGATATATCGAGATTCCATGTGAATAGCCGTTTTGCGCCCAATCATTGGATTTAACAGCTTATGGGGCGGTTCATGGTAATATTTTACCATACGTACCTGTCTTTGTAAAAAACTTATAAGGAGTTGGCGTGAAAATACATCTAGAAAGCCACTTAAAACGATAAGTTTTAAGCGGCTTTTTACCCTTGAGAGAACAAAATAATGGTAAAATAAAATCCAATTCCATTTATTTACTTATCAGCAAAGGTTTTAGCAATCTGAATCACTGCTGGCCCAAGAAGCACAATGAAAATTGTAGGAAAGATAAACAAGACGAGGGGAAGCATCATTTTAATCGGTGCCTTCATAGCTTTTTCTTCGGCCTGCTGTTTGCGTTTTTCCCGCATGCTAGCAGACTGTACTCTCAGAACATTACCAATACTAACCCCCAACTGATCAGCTTGTATTAGGGATGTAGTAAACATTGACAAATCAGAAACAGCGCAACGTATTCCTAAGCTTGCCAGGGCATCGCGACGACTTACGCCCATACGGATTTCCTGGAGTACTCGGTTAAACTCGTCAACCAACGCGCCTTTCATCTTTTCCGTTAATTTGGCTAAGGCTCCATCAAAGCCAAGACCAGCTTCCACACTAACTGTCAACAAATCAAGTACATCTGGTAAATCCTTTTGAATACTTAGTTTACGTGCAGCAATCTTCTGAGCGAGCATCATAATTGGTATAATCAGTCCTATAACAAAAAAAATCATGCTCAAACCCACTACCTTATTAGCAGGCACTTTACTTACAATGAGCAATAATCCAATAACCCCTGGTAAACAGACTGCCAAAAAACCACACAATAGAAAAAATTCATCCACGCTTAACTGACCAAAGCCACCAGCCATGACCATGCGTTCTTCCAGACTCCGTCTAAGGGACTGAGGAGCTAGCCTCATGAAGGTTTCAGCTAAACTCTTGGTCACTGGCGATAAGATGCGCTTGGAAAATGGTTTAGCTAATTCCTCATCAATATCGCTGCGCCCTTGATTCCCAGTCTCTAAGGCTTTAAGTCTCATCTCAATAGCCCCCTGTGCCGGTACATAGGCACTAAGGAATAGGTATACCAGTAAAAAAATAGTAATAGACGCGAGCACTGCAATGAGAATCACCATGTCGTTCACCACCTTTATTTGGCTCACTTTGGCCAAAAAACCTCATTCGGTAGATTAATACCATTAGCAGCAAGTTTATCCATAAACTTAGGCCTAATGCCTGTGGGCTTAAAATTCCCGATAATTTTATTATTTTCATCTTTGCCTTTTTGTTCAAAGATGAAAATATCCTGCAGAGTAATGACCTCACCTTCCATACCTTGCACTTCAGTCAAGTGAGTAATACGGCGACTACCGTCCTGCAGACGAGTCTGTTGGAGGACCAGGTCAACGGCCGAAGCAATTTGTTCACGGATAGCCCTTACGGGGAGGTCTAGGCCAGCCATCAATACCATCGTTTCCAGACGGCTAATCATATCCCTTGGACTGTTTGCATGACCTGTTGTCAAGGAACCATCATGACCAGTATTCATCGCCTGCAACATATCTAGGGCCTCGCCGCTTCTAACCTCTCCTACTACAATCCGATCTGGCCGCATCCTCAAGGAGTTTTTCACTAGTTCCCGCATACTAATAGCACCTTTGCCTTCAATATTTGCCGGACGGGTTTCTAGTTTTACAACATGATCCTGACGCAGTTGCAGCTCAGCTGCATCCTCAATCGTAACAATACGCTCATCATCAGGAATAAAAGAGGATAATATATTAAGAGTGGTCGTTTTACCTGAACCTGTTCCCCCTGATACTACAATATTAAGCTTACCTTCCACACAAGCCCGCAAGAAATCAGCCATTTCCTGGGTCAAGGTGCCAAAGTCAACTAAATTGTGAATCTGCAAAGGATCTTTGGCAAATTTACGGATGGTAATACACGGTCCCCGGAGTGCTAGTGGCGGAATAATGGCATTCACTCGGGAGCCATCAGGAAGGCGTGCATCAACCATGGGAGAACTTTCATCAACACGCCGCCCCAAGGGGGCAACAATTTTTTCAATCACTTGCATAACATGGGCATCATCACGAAAACATACATCCGTCAATACCAGCTTACCTTTACGTTCAACATATACTTGACTGGCGCTATTAACCATGACCTCAGATACGCTATCATCTTTCAGCAAGGGATCAATTGGTCCAAACCCCAGAACTTCATCCACGATTTCAATAATGACTCGGCTACGATCGCCTCGCAGGACAGGTACAGTTTCCTCATCCATCACCACATTAGAAACCCTGGCTACGAAATCTTCCAATAACTGTTTATCCACGTTTTTGTCAGTAAGACCTTTGCTTTCTTCTAGACTCATCTCATCAACAATACGCTTATGAATACGCCCTTTAAGACTTTGGAAAGGGTCAACCTTGACTTGAATAACAGGCTTACCCTTATCTTTACATTGAGCAGACTGTTCTGTTTGTTTTTGCGATTCCAAACGTTTTAGTAGTGACATCATTCTCACCTTTCACTGAATCAGAGTAGAACCATATAAACCATAACCAGTAACCTCAGTGCTAATATCTCCGGGAATTACCATCTGCATAAACTTGCCTGTTACATAATTGTCATTGCCACTTTCGCCTACCCCTTCCAAGAAAAAAGCGGCAAAACCTACAATCAGTACATCACTACGCCCATTTACGTCTAATGAATCAATGACAGGTACTATGAGTATCCGAGGTGAGCCTTCTCCCTTCGTCTCAAAAGTGGCTGCCGGGTCCAAAGCCATTCGATAGTCCACACCTTCACTGGTAGGTCCAGACATATTGCCTGTCTCAGTTGATACCCAATCACCAATATGCAGCTGTTTGCTATAGCCTTTTTTGATATTATTCTGGTATACAGGTGATCCACTTCCACCTAGTGCAAGTGCCCCAAAATTACCACTGTAGCCACTGCCTCCACCTTCCTTTAAAGTATAGGTTTGACCATAGATAAATTGTTGTTTTGCAACACCAAAAGGCACTACACCGCTAGCTCCTGTAATTGGTCTGATCGCTGCAACCGCTCGCGCCCCGACATTCGCTGAGATCATCTCAAAAACTTTACCAAAAAAGAAGGGTACTGTCCGATTAGCATTTACTGTTAAAACAGTATTATTATTGCTAATACTTACCCCAACCACATCACCATCCATGCCATTCTGCGCCGCATAACTATAGGCACTGTCGACTGCCGACTGAGGATCACCAGGCAAATCCTGCACACCTGCTAGTGCAGCTGCATCTGCCATATTCACGAGACGAGTCTTATTTAAATACATGTTACCCACATCAACGATGAGGGCAGCGAAACCCATCATAACCGTCATGGAGAGCGCAACGATCACAATCGCCGCTCCCTTTTCTTCACGTAACAATCTTATCATTTTCGCCACCTACTCCACTCGCATGGTGGCAGCCCCCTGCACCATAAATCCTGGTGGAAAAAACGGACTCATTAGCTGAGTAATGGCCTGGGCTGGCTTTGCAACAGTTACAGTGACTCTACTACCCCGAATTCTAGTCGTTGGCGAAATGGTGATTGTTAGCTGAGTTATATCAATTTGGCTAGCCGCCGTCTTTACTACTGTCGTTATAGCCGTATCACTATCACCTAATGCTGCCGAACGTGCTCCTTCCCTAGCAGCTTCAGCTAATACCATATATTGATTGATAATCAAGCCGAACTCCATCACCCCAACTACCAACAACAATAACACTGGCAGCATGAGAGCGAACTCTACCAAAGCCTGCCCCCGGTTATTTTTTATATATCTATTCAGTAAAACCATGCCTGCCATCTCCTACCACCCTTATTACAGAAAAATAAGGAAAAAATTGTACACTCTGATGTTATAAGAAAAGACTTGGCTTATGCCAAGTCTTTAGCGCAGGCAACAGCCTTAGTCCTTTAAGAGAAAACCTCCGGCTTGTACCGAAGGTTAGCAGTAGACATTTCCGCTTATATAATAATTTAGGATTACTACGGATTCAACTTTCCATTCACAGTTCCAAGTATTCCGTTAAGACCACTACCCATAGTCGTCATAACACCAACAACGACTACTGCAATCAGGGCTAGAATCAGTCCGTATTCCACCATACCTTGACCTTTCTCATTACGCAGCATTGCTCTTACCATTTGAATCATTAACATGACTATTCCTCCCTTTAATTATTTATTTCTTATTTCATTCTGTATGTATCACTTCTTGATTAAATTATATCAGATTGGTTTAGTCGTTCAATAGGAACTCATTCCTATCTTTTGCGGTAAAAAAATAGGTCCTAAGTAGCTATACTTAGGACCTATAGATACGAATAAATTACCACAGCAGCGCAGAGAACGCAGAGAGTAAAACTACATTAAATATAAAGGTCGCAAAGAAGCACAAAGGACACAAAGAAAAGTAAATATCTTCTTTGTATCCGCATACCGACTTTGCCTCTTTGTTCTAAAAATAGGGGGAGTCATCTATTTACACTAGGAATTGTTCCTCTATACATGTTACCACAAAGTCCAGTCCTCTGATAATAGTCCCCATACTTTGGAAAGGTATTGAGCAGCAATTGTTCTTCCCGTCGTAATCTCACAATCAAAAATATAATTTGCCCAATAGAACCAATCATCATTGATAAAGAAGGAAATATCATAATGTTAGCAATAGCCCAAACAATATAACAAACATATAGTGGATGCCGAGAATACTTATAAATACCATGGGCGACTACAGTATGAGCTTCAGGGACAATCGTGAGGCAATCTTTGAGACAAAGAAGTGCCCATAGGACAAAGGGATAAGGCAATATAGATAAAAAGCGTCCCATCTGTTGCAAGGCTTGCATATGAGGGAATTCAAGCTGCGGATCTGCTATTGATACAGCCACAAGACTAAAGCCGAAAGTAGCTCCAAGACTAATAATTCCTGTGGATAATCGGGTATCAATACTCTTAGGCTCACGCACTAAACTACGGGTTAGAAAATATATGTCAAGCAAACTGATCGCGATCACCGGAATCCCCCACAGTAAATGATCACTTGATATGAAAAGCATCATAATAGTGCGCACAACAATGACTATTAAAAACACAGTTACCATGCCGCTTACGATAAATCTAAATCGCTGATGCTTGCTATCTCCTACAACCATCGAATATCAATCTCCTAACAGACTCTGTTTAAAACAACCTTTAAACTATTGTAAATTCACCTTAATCGTTATTTTAGTACCAGTGCCTTTTACAGACTTAATGAATAATTCGCCATTTAAAAGATTGATCCGCTCACGCATACCAACTAAGCCAAAACTCTCACTACCGACATTCTCTGCAGTGTCAAAACCTTTACCATTATCTTCAATTGTTACTGACAACATCTCTCGGCGAAATTCCATAACGATATTAATCACACTAGCCTCTGCATGTTTCTCAACATTATTGACAGCTTCTTGAATGGTTCTAAATAAGCCAACTTCCACATAAGAATCCAAGCGCCGTTCCTCACCAAGCACTCTAACTGCAGAAATAATGCCACTACGTTCTTTGGCCGTATCCAAAAAACGTTTAACAGTAGGCACCAATCCCAAATCATCCAGCGTCATCGGACGGAGATCAAAAATAATTTTACGAGTTTCTTTAAGACATATCCGAACTTGTTCCCTAAGATCAGCAAATTCTTTTTTTGCCCGCACCATGTCAATATCAATCAGTCGTTCACAAACTTCGGCCCGAAAAACGATATTAGCCATGGCCTGTGCTGGCCCATCATGAATTTCTCGAGACACCCTACGGCGTTCTTCTTCCTGGGCTTTAATAATTTTAGAGCCAAATATTTGACTTTGCTGCATCGACTCAATCTTGAGTACCACGCCATCCATTTGATCCCCCAAATAGCCTAGAACGGCCCCCACCTGAGTGGTTAATGCTTCAGCCTTAGCTACTGTATTTTGCATAGAACGTAATCTAAGCTCCATTTCATCCCGCTGGCGACGCAAATTTTGTTCATGGGATCTAGCCACCGCGAGTTCCACCTGAATATTTTTAGCATCATCATAAGCAGTCTTAATATCCTCTTCTGAATAAATTCGAAAATTGCGACTAACTTCCATTAATCTAAGTCTGGAGCGCCGTTCTTTTTTTTCCAATTCATCCACTTTGAAAATAACATCAATCATTTCCTGTTTAATACGTTCCACGTCTTTTTTTACATTTTCCACTTCATTGCGAGCAGCCTCATAAATCTCATAAATCTGATTCTTGCCCATTTCTACAGCAGCTATTGTTTTCTTTACAATTCCGTCCAGTGTCTTAATGTCTAATTTCACCATATAGTCACCCTAACAATCATTTATCATAATAATATGCCATTCGCTAAAATATTGCTTTATACCTGCTAAAACTCTATAATACAGTATTTTACAATGCACGTCTTATATCATATATCAATATTAATAATTTTGCGAATAACCACCATACCAACAAACTGGCTAACCATACCAGCCATCAACATAGCCTTCCCCATAGGATGTACAAACAATATTTTTATATATTCAGGATTGATTAAATAAATAATACCACCCATAACAATCGGTAGCATCCCGATAATGATTCCTGAAATTTTGCCCTGAGCAGTCAACGTCTTAATGTGTCCTTTGATTTTAACCCGCTCTCTAATAGTATT
>Ga0316613_10000447_pt1 | contig 34564 bp, 31 predicted proteins | sample OWC_soil_day10_C_2_FD_207647 | JGI IMG/M metagenome (GOLD analysis project Ga0316613, IMG submission 207647) | Wetland soil microbial communities from Old Woman Creek delta, Ohio, United States - OWC_soil_day10_CT_b | ecosystem: Environmental > Terrestrial > Soil > Wetlands | place: USA: Ohio...
TCATTTATAGTGCGGGTGTAGCTCAGTGGTAGAGTACCGGCTTCCCAAGCCGTGGGTCGAGAGTTCGAATCTCTTCACCCGCTCCAGTAAATTCAAGCCTTCGCAGGTTATTGCGAAGGCTTTTTTAGTATTCAGGGAGAACTGCGGACCGTTTTGCGGACCATTTGATCCCAAAGTACGGCAAAAAACTGAATAGATCGTATAGAAAGATATCTAATAGAACGTAGGCGAGAGTTCTAGGGATAATAAATTATTCCGAACTGATATAGTTCATTGTTACTTATATAATTATGAAAATTAAAAGAAGTAGTCACATCTAAAGGCGTGGAAAATCATGAGCAAACACAATTGAAAGAATGAATCCTAATGGACAAGCATAGTAAATTCTAACTATTCCCATATCGAAACCAATATTTAAAGGAAAAGGCACTCATCAAATATAGTATTTATAGTGATCTTCAGGGTGTGGTGATTCTAAGGTATGGGAAAATGAGAGGGGGGCATTACATTACTCTAACCTACGCATTTTTATTAATGAAAATGCGATGGGATGCAATTGGGATATTTGAAATCATTTCTTAATATTGGACTTTAGAAAAAATAAGGAGATTATTTGTTGTAGTAATGCAAGCGTATGAGGTGAGTTTGTATTTGCTTTCAAGAGCATTGGAATGGTGCATTATTATTGCATTAAATGCAATAATATGCGATAATATATTATTAATATAATGCATTGGGATAGGGGATTTATTATGCAGAACCTTATGCGCGATAAAATTGAAAAGTGTTCTATTGACATAATGGTGGCGTTAGATAATAATGACTATCTCACGGCGCTTAAATTGAGGGCTATTCAGAGAGAACTCATGGAACTAATTAATTTGGCAGATAGTTACGAAGTTACTGAGAAATCAAGGGATGAATACTATACAGTGCAGGATGTATCAAATTATCTAGGGCTTCATCCTACCAATGTAACTAGGAAAGCTAAAGAATTAGGTGGTGTGAAAATAAAAAACAAATGGTATTTTCCTAAAAAATCGTTTGACTTAAATGTGTCCGTGAGTAATTATGTTAATAAAAGAGGTCCTAAGACTAAGGAGTAGCGATGATTTAGAAAAATGCATTTATTATGCAATTTATGTATGAAAGAGGTATAAATATGTCCCATGTGTGTTTAGAAGAATCAATAAATCAAGTGAATTGGAATTTTATAGACTCCAATAGTACTTATCTTACTCATAGCATTCATTCTTATCCAGGAAAATTTATACCGCAGATTCCAAGAAATCTGATTGAGATTTTTTCAAAAGAAGGAGATACTGTTTGCGATATTTTCTCGGGAAGTGGTACAACTCTTGTAGAGGCAATGCTACTGAATAGAAATGCATTGGGGATAGATGCTAGTCCACTAGCTTGTCTTATTAGTAGAGCAAAAACTACTTGTATTACGGTTGGAGAATATGAATCATTATTAGAGCTAGTTGATTATACAAAAACTTTCTCTCAACAAATTATGCAAGGATCATTGTTTAATACTGGTCCTTTTAAATCTAGAGCTAGTCGTCCCGACCATAAAGGTATAGACTTCTGGTTTGAGCCTTTTATAGTAGAGGAATTGGCAGAAATTTTATCATTATGTAAACAACTTACATCGGATAGTGCAAGAACTATTGCATTAACGGCTTTTTCTTCAATAGTTGTTTCTGTTTCAAAGCAGGACTCGGATACGCGATATGTCAGAAAAGTAAAACCAAATATCACGCAAGGAAGTGCATTTCGACGTTTCGGACAAGTATTGAAAAAAAATGTAGAGGCTTGTTGGGTTTTTAGTAATACGGTATCAACTACCCCTAAGATTCAGGTAATAGAGGCAAATATTCTGGATCATCCTGAGGTTGCGCCGTTTGATTTACTAGTATGCTCGCCACCTTATCCTAATGCTTATAGTTATCATTTATATCATGCTTCAAGGATGCTTTGGTTAGGCATGGACCAACCTAAATTTAAAGGTGAAGAGATTGGTAGCCATCGAAAGTATAGCAGCAAAGGGCCTAATAAAGCTACAGTTGAGACGTTTAAAATCGAGATGGAAAATATATTTGAATGGATTTTTAAATACTTGCGAGATGGTGGCAGAGCATGTATTGTTGTCGGAAACTCAACGTTAAGCGGTGAAACTATCAACAATGCTGATATTATTGCAGATGCCGCAAGACAGCATGGATTTATTGAAGAATACCGAATAACGCGGGATTTACAACTGAATAGAAAAGCATTTAATCCAGTGATAGGAAAGATAAAGACCGAAAACATTGTTATTTTAAGAAAGAATGGTGGGTTAAGTGATTGTAAGATTGAGGGTTAAACCCTATATTCAACTTTTTGAAAGAAAATTGGCAGCTATGGAACTATCTAGTATTACTACTGCTGAAATTGTTGAGTTAGATAGTTTTATTGAAGGAGAACGGAATGATGTTGTACTTGATACAGACGTTTCGGAAAAACTATTTATTTCTCAACTGGCTTATTGGGAATCGGTTCAGATCGATAATTCATTTTTGTATACAGAACAGATTCTTTCTGAAGCTACAGTCAACATAGTACGCAATAATGTTTCTTTTGAGAGCATTAGAGCATTAGTTCCTTTCCCTAATGATAAAGTTCCTGTACCTAATCGTAGATGTTTGCGCTACGGAACACATGGTATACACGAGTATAGAGGAAAGTTTTTCCCGCAATTAGTGAAATCACTCATAAATATTGGAAATATTCCTAGTGATGGAGTTGTTGCTGATCCAATGTGCGGAAGTGGTACTACTATAGTTGAATCTATTTTGGCGGGTAGGCGAGCTATAGGTATTGACATGAATCCTTTATCCGTTCTTATTGCGCAAACAAAATGTGAGCTCTTGAAGATTGATCCCAAAGAATTAGTGGATTGCTATAACTACATTCATGACTATTTAGTTGCTTATCAAGGAAACCGAGAAGAGCGTACATTACCTTATTTTGACTCTTTACCAGTAGAAGATCGTAAATATTTGAAGATGTGGTTTTCTGAAATAGTATTAGAAGATCTGGATATTATAATGAGAACGATAGCTACCGTTAAACATTCTGCTGTTCGAAAGCTCTTTACAATTTGTCTAAGCAATATTATTAGGAACGTGTCATGGCAGAAAACTGATGATTTACGCGTAAGAAAAGAAGTGCGGGAAGATATTGATATTGATTCAATTCAAGAGTTTTTAATTGGGATGGGAAAAACGGTAAGAACTGTAAGCGCATTTTTATATCAAAATAGCGGAAAACCTGTTGGTAATCACGAAATGAATTTAGGGGACGCTCGAATATTAACAGAGTCTTTGAGTCAGTGGACAGGTCAGGTTGATGCAATTATTACTTCACCTCCATATGCTACGGCCCTACCTTATTTGGATACTGACAGACTTAGCTTAAGTTATTTAGGGTTATTGCCGAGGAGCTCTTATCGTCATAGAGATTTACAAATGATAGGTAATCGAGAAATTACTAATAGGATACGTCAGGCAAATCTTGAGGAGTACTTAGAAAAAAAATCAGATCTCCCAGGAGAGGTTTGTGAATTGATTGATCATCTGATTGAAACCAATTCAGATGATCAAGTCGGATTCCGTCGGCGTAATTTACCGTCGTTACTTGCACGGTATTTTATGGACATGAAAATGGTTTTTAATGAGATGCATAAGATTTTAAAGGAAAATAAATTTGCGTATGTGGTTGTTGGCCAAAATCACACAATTGCCAATGGTGAAAAGATAATAATAGATACCCCACGTCTATTAGGTGAAATTGCTACACAGGTAGGTTTTCAATTAACTGGTAGCATATCAATGGAAATGCTTGTCTCACGTGATATTTTTAAAAAGAATGCATCGACACGTGAAGAAATCTTATGTTTGCAAAAAAAAGGCTGCTAATAATAAGGTTATTGAAAAAGTGCAGTATTAAAAAAACTTCTTAAGGGTGGAACATTTCAATGTATAAAAAGAGACCGTTGAATCACAAGGATTCAACGGTCTCTACTTTGTAATTTGCTCTTTTATAGGGAATTTTCAGCAAGATATTAATAATAACCCCACCGTTTTTGCGAGTTGCGGACTGGATTGTTGCACATTGCTAAATACCTTATATAATCGGAGCTGCCAGCCGGAATGATTTCAACATAATATGAGAATCCAGATGTTCCATCAGACCTTTCTAATTTCAGGATGTCATTAATATTACCGGCTCTTCTTAACTCAGCACTTCTTAGACGGAAATCATGTTTAGCTGGCCAAGTCATCATATTTACGCTAACGATTTGTCCTCCGATTCTCATTGGAACGCCACTACGATCCATTTTATTTGGGTTTCCAGGATCACTAATGAATAAATCCTGCCAACCCCAAAACATAGGGTCATGATTACGTGCAGATAGTGGGATAAATATCTCGGGCGATCGTTGGCTTGTGCCTGCGGTAGTTTGGCCATAGCCAACATCTGTTCTTTGCAGTGTCATTAGAAAGCCCATATTTAAGCCAACTTGAGGTGGGGCGATAGGCGGATTTTCAACATCGTAACTTTCAGGGTCAATATCTTCTGGCTCATCTGGGGAGACAATTACAGGTCTGGTGGGTCTATGAATAGCAAGACGGGAGAAAATTGGCTGAATTTCGCCGATCAAGTCATCATTAGGGACATTAGTATCTCTGGTGGCCTGTGTCCTCCTAAGCGATTGAGCGAGCTCTGCTTCGGAGGACAGGTAACCAGCGTTAACAAGACGTATTGCTAGTTCGGGAGTATATTCAATTGACAAACCGGTATCAGGGTTCATCCAGTCAGAAAAGGCGGCGCGGATATTGTCAATTATAATACGATCCTGCTCTTGAGCAATATCTAATGATAAAATTGCGGAGGCCTCATGATTGGTAAAAAGTCCGCCTTCAGTAAGATTGTTTGATCCAATGATTGCTAATGAATTATGTTCATTTGAAAACCAGTAAAGCTTTGGATGAAAACTTGAACCAGGATTTTCATTATGAAAGATTCGTAGCTGTCCATTTTCTGAGATTGCATTATAAAGCGAAGTTAAACCTTCGATAGAAGTTCCCTGAGAATCAACGCCAACAATAATTTGAACGACACCTCTTAGTGAAAAGGCTCTCAGATTATTTTCTATATGGCGAACTCCTGTGTTCTTGGCAAAAGCAACAGCCGCATAAAAATTTGTCCATTCTGGGTTTGCTAATTGTTCATTTAAGACAGTTCCTAAATTTTGTTCGGGTACGTTTTGTATAAGAATCCTTGTACACATATATTTTCCTCCCTATATACTAATAGGGTATAAATTCCATTATAGTAGCAAATAAACCTTTATAGAGTTAAATAAAGTTTACATTTAGCATAATACACAGATGATTTTGAATTTCACGCGCCTATCGGCAAAAATAATGATAATGATGTAAAAATTTAGCAGGTGTTAGCTTTTGCTTGAGAGAAGATAAGAATAATAGGAAACGAAGAAGAAACATGGAGGTCTTATTATGGCAAAGGAACCAGATAAAGTATTAGCAGATATAACTATGAAAAAAATTACAAACGAGAAAATAACGCCCGATTTGATGATCCGTATTTTGCCAAAACAGTCAGATTTTCATGATTATGCTATCAGAGGACTTAGTAAATTAACTGGATATATGATGGAAAAAAACATCTCATCGGAAAATAAGAAAATGTTCATTGATAAAGCTATAATAGTATTTTATGATGATTCAGTTGAGGTGCACTTTGGAAAAGATACTGATGTACCAATCCGAGGCGGGCAATATCCCCCGAAAATTCTCTATGGCAAGGATTTAAAGAGTATCGCGAATTGAAAAAGTATAGGAAAAAGATAAACGTGCAAGCTGTGAAATGTAGGTTCTGAGGCAGGGGGAATCATAGTTGTCAGACTTAAAGAATATAATCAAACACTATTTGACCAAAGTATTGAGGACGGTATTGTATCGAGTAGGATGTATTTTATTATTTTTTTTATCGATTCTATGGTCCGTATGGTGTATGTGGTGGCTTTATGGGCTATTTCCATTCGAGATTCGAGCAATAATATCTAACTTTTATGATTGGATTAGGAGTACTGGTGTAGTATCAGAAAAGACACCAGTACTAAGTAAGAATTTAGGAGATTTTTCTTCTTTTGCTAATGCAATTTTAGGTGGTGTTATTGCAGCAGGTTTTACCGCAATTATTAACAATAAAATGAATAAACGATCTTCATATATTAACACGGTTACTGCAGAGCGAGTCAAGTGGCTAGGAATATTACGTGAAAATTTTGCGGATTTTGAATCACAGGTAATTCATGTTAGTATAATAAAGGATTGCCTTGAATCTGATGAAAAATCTAAGGAAAAGAAGCTAAGAGAGTATAAAAAACTAGAAAAGATTGCCGCTCTTTTAAGGTTGCGATTAAATCCTATTGATGATGAAGATTTAATTTACTCCATTAGGGCAATTGTCCATGATCTTTTTAATGATAAAGCTGATAAGGCGGTTGAACAACTCGGAACGCTTGGAAATGCCGTGGCTGATATGCTGAAGAAAGAATGGGATAAGGTCAAAGATGAATCGGAAAGAGGAAGAATATCTTAATTAAGCTTGCTAACATAAGCAACTTCAGATTTTTAAAGGTTATAATAACCTATAATGATAAGATGCTTTAATAATAACTACCACCCAGAGGTGACAAGTAATCTGATCCATCGGCTAATGTGGCTGATGGATTTTTCCATGCAAATTAATATGGCTTAGTTGCTTAAAGAGAGTTTGCTTTTACATCACTTATAATTGTGACATTGTCGAGATGCTATAGCACATGCTATAATTGTTAAAAATGGAGGTGTTCTTATGTTGAAGGAAAATATTATTAAAAGCATAAGGATAGAATTAAGTATTAGCCAAGAACAAATGGCTCGTGATTTAAATATAAGTTTTTCTACTATTAATCGTTGGGAAAATGATCGTACTTCTCCAAGTAAGCTAGCAAAAATTAGATTATATGAGTATTGCATTTTAAAAAATGTTTCACAAGAAGTCATAGAGGGGTTAAGTAAATTGTAAATGCAATTTACTACAATTTGATGAAAGGAGAAAAAGATGGCTAGAGCAGACTTGCTTTTTGAAATAATCAAACATGGACTATCAGGTGACAGTGTAAATCTACGACGGGCGGTAGAAGCAGTTTGTGCAGAAGAGCGTGCTAAACAGCATGGTGTGCTTGCTAATCGCATTGAGGAATTATTGAAAAATTCTACTCAGAATATACGACGTGAACAAAACAGTTATCCTTTGTTAAAGAATATAAATGTTGAACAGTCTTTTTTTAATGAGACTTTACCCAAAAAAAGGTTGGAACATCTTATTTTACCTGAAACGGTTATAGAATCATGCAGAGAAGTGATAGAAGAGCAAACAAGGGCAGAGTTATTACGTTCATATGGCTTAGAGCCACGTAATAAAATTCTATTAATTGGACCTCCTGGTAATGGTAAGACATCATTGGCAGAAGCTATTGCTGAGGCCCTAATGATTCCACTTTTAACTGTAAAATATGAGAGTATAATTGGAGCGTATTTAGGAGAAACAGCGATTAAACTAGCAAAGTTAATTGATTATGCACGAACCCGCCAGTGTGTCTTATTTTTTGATGAGTTTGAAACATTGGGTAAAGAACGTGGAGATGTTCATGAAACAGGTGAAATAAAGCGTGTTGTTAGTTCACTTTTATTACACATTGATTCATTACCAAGTTATGTAATTGTAATAGGTGCAACTAATCATGAAGGGCTTTTGGATAAAGCAGCTTGGCGAAGATTCCAATTGCATCTTGAATTACTGCGTCCAACTAAAACTGATCTTGAAAAATGGTTTGCTCAATACGAACAACGAACCGGTTTTAAGCTAGGTTATGAAACAAGTACCTTAGCTAAAAAATGTTTTGGACGTAGCTATGCAGAAGTAGAAGAACTAGCACTTTCTATTTATAGACAATACATATTACAATTGCCGAATGCTGATGTAAGAGCAATAACTAAAAATGCTTTTAGGTTATGGGAAGCGCAGAAGAGCGTGAACATAGAAAATAGTAAGGAGGCGGATGGTAAATGCCTGAAAGACCTTTAATTCTATTTCCTAGACGAGACGATTCGGATAGAGCAAAAAAAGGTGGGGGTACACCTTTTTTTAAAAAACCATCAATTGTGAGACAAGCTCAGAGGCTTGAGCCCAAATTTGAACAGTTACAGAGAGCAATTGAACAAAAGAACATTGCGCTTCAACAATCACCAACCGGTATTAATCCTGAGTGTGCGCTTGTTCTAGATGTTATTGGTAGCGTAGATAGTTTTTATTCGGCTGTAAAAAAAATTGATGGGTTAGAGTGGATGTTTGATATCTCGCTGGAGGAAATCGAAAGAGATGATGACTTTCAACCACTTGATAAAAAAGGTAATATTAAAGATGGCAATTTGTCAGGGAAAATATATTGTGTTATGACAAATAAGCGTGCCATCGATGAACTTATTTCACTTTGGAGACAGTATGGAAGCAATTCAGAATTAGCATTTAACAGAGGTTTTACAGGCCTTCGCGATGTTTTTAGACAACTAAAAGATATTAGATATTGGAGCTTTAAAGATCGTATTGAAGAAACGCATGTTCTGGAATATTGGAGAGAAGGACTTGAATTTGATGGCACAACAGAGGTTAATTTTGAAATAGAATTATTTTATAGAAATAATTCTGAACAGAGGGCTAAAGCATCGACAGTTGTAAGAGAGGCAATAGTTGGCATGAATGGTCGCGTAATCTCGGAATGTATTATTTCAGAGATATCATATCATTGTTTATTAGCTTCATTGCCTCGTAATCAAATAGAGCAACTCGTAAGCAATTATGAACAAGTTGCATTAACAAAAGTTGACGATGTTATGTTTTTCAGGCCAGTAGGTCAAATTGTGTTTCCTGTAATAGATGAATCTATGGAAGTTAATGAGGAATCATCGCAAGAAAAAAGCTTTCTGAGGGAGCCCGTAGTTGCAGTATTTGATGGACTTCCTATGCAGAATCATGCTTTACTCATGGATAGGCTTATTATTGATGATCCAGATAACTGGTCCAGTTTTTATATGGTTAAAGATAGAGTTCATGGTACTGCAATGTCATCTTTAGTTATTTATAGTGATTTGAATAAAAATAAAACTGCTCTAGATAGTAAAGTGTATGTTCGGCCTATTTTCAAACCAGTTCAAAATTTTCATGGTACATCCTTTGAAGTCGTTCCTAATGATATTATTCTAGTTGACTTAATTCATATCGCAGTAAAAAGACTTTTCGAAGGTAATCAAAACAGTCAACCTGCTGCACCCACAGTAAGAATAATTAATTTATCAATGGGGGATCCATCTAGACAATTTATTAGCATAATGAGTCCTCTAGCTCGTGTACTAGATTGGCTTAGCTATAAATATAAGGTCTTATTTGTTATTAGTGCTGGAAATCATAATGTTGATGGAATTGATGTTGGAATTAAATTTTCAGAATTTAAGGAACTACCTATGAACGCACGCGAAAAGGCAATAATAAAGGTAATTGAACAGAATAGCAGGAATATGAGGTTACTTTCACCTTCTGAAAGTATAAATAGTTTAACTGTTGGAGCTTTATTTTCAGATTGTGTAAAAGCAGAAGAAAATGATAGATTTATACTTCCATATGAAAATGGATTACCAAGCCCCATTTCAGCTGTAGGGCTTGGTAACAATCGTGCTATTAAGCCTGATATCTTCTTTGATGGAGGACGTAAATATTTACGTGATTCATTGACTTCTACGAAGATGAATTGGGTGGGTTCAGGAGCTCCAGCTTCACGAGCTCCTGGATGTTGTGTGGCGGTACCGGGAGCAGATGGTGGTTCACATCAGGCATATACATTTGGTACTAGTGATGCAGCTGCTCAAATTTCACATGAAGGGGCAATTTGTAATTCTGTTTTAGAAGATATATTTTCATCTCAAACGGGACACGGTGTTCCTAAAGAGTACGCAGCAATACTAATTAAAGCGATGCTTGTTCATGGGGCGTCTTGGGGAGATGGTGCATTAACAATAGCAAGTGCTTTAGATTTATCAGGAAAAGACGCGAATAGAGTATTTAGATGGTTAGGGAATGGTATTCCCAATATATCTAAAGTATTGGAATGCGCAAGGAATCGGGCGACACTTATAGGATATGGGGCTTTGGAAAAAGAAAAAGCTCATGTTTATCATTTGCCATTACCATTTGATTTTTCATCAAGACGGTTTTTTAGAAAACTAACGGTAACACTTTCATACTTTACGCCTATAGAATCTACAAAACAACGATATCGGTCATCTCAGATGTGGTTTTCCATTGAAAATAATACACTTGCTCCAAGTAGAGTTAATACTGATGATAAGGCTGTTATGAGAGGCACGATTCAACACGAAGTTTTTTATGGAGAGAAAGCTATATTTTGGGATACAGATGACTCTATAAAAATTAAAGTAAATTGCAAAGAAGATGCTGGTAAGTTCTCAAATCCTATTGATTATGGTCTGCTTGTTACTTTTGAGGTTGCCGAAGGAATTGATACTGATATTTATACAGGCATTGTTACCAAAATACACGAGCTGGTTCCTGTAGTTACTAGGAATCTATAAAACACTGTATAGTATCTTTAGAAAACTTTTTATATGGTTTTTGCGTACCTTTTTTAAAAATAGTTAAAGTAATAAAAGTGCAAAATTTAACAGGAAAAGTCAGAAGCTAAGGGCTTGGCGATTGCCAAGCCCCATATTTATGCAAGTTTGTTTTGATTCATGATATATTCAATAATACCCTGCTTTGGAATCTTCCAAACGCGGTTATATCGGAACGCTTTCAGATTGCCGGATGATAATAATTTGTAAGCAGCGTTTTTACCGATGGATAGCATCTCACACAGATCTTCAACGGTTACTAAGTCGTTATATTGCTCAAACATAATTACATTTCCCCTTCTATTATTTTTTAATATTATGTTTTTATAGTATTAAACAGCAAATGTATTTAGATGGAGTAGTGATTATAAAGCCTTGAGATTACGAGATAAACAAAAAAGTGCTTACTTGGTTAATCTTGATTTAACATAATCTTCAATAGTCATAGCAGATATTCTCCATGCTTTTCCTGTTTTATAAGCGGGCAGTTCGTTGTTATGGATCATTTGATAGATTTTTTGAGAGCTGACACCAATCAGGCTTGCTACATCGGATACATGCAGAACAAGTTTTTCTATTTGCACTGTAATTCACCACCTAGTGTTATTTTACCATTATGTTAAGTGCTGAATGCTTGTAGTTGATTGATTAAGATGATTAAACATATAATCCAGTAGTTAACACTAAAATTTTTGGTTATATATTATAGAACTGAATGCCAGAAGGTTTTATGGAGTACCCATAAGCTCTTGCAAAGGAACATAATAAAGGAACATAGAAGGGCACTGACTGTGAGGTCAGTGTTTTCCCTATTTTTAGGAGGAGTGTTAATGTGCCTGTAGTTAAGGAAGAAATACCACTGGAATATCTCTCTGAAGAGGTTTTGTTAAGTGAATTTATTGCGCCGGAAATAGCAAAACAGTTGATTACAGAATATGCAAGCATCTATAATGTTATGATGCATACGTCAGAAAAACAGTTGGCTAGTGTAACTGGTTTAGGCAAGGCTAAGATAAAAAGGCTTGCCTATATGAAGGCTGTTATCCAGCGGATAGAGCAAGAACGGAAAAAGCAGATACAAAGTATTGCCAGACCGAAAGATGTAGTAGTTTATTGTGCAGACATGCAGGATTTACAACAAGAAGAGTTCCGGGTACTGTTTTTAAATACAAAGAATAGGATATTAGGGCAGAAACGGATTTTTCTTGGCACGGTTAATTCTTCGCTTGTATCAGCAAGAGAAGTATTTCATGCGGCTGTTCAGAATATGGCAACTAATATTATTCTGTTACACAATCATCCGTCCGGCGATCCAACACCGAGCAGGGAAGATCAAGAATCAACCAAGCAGCTAGTACTGGCGGGCAAAATTTTAAATATCCAGGTGATTGATCATGTGATTATCGGTAGAAATGGGTATTGCAGTTTAAAAGAAAAAGGATATATAGATGAATTTTGAGGCTGGCAGGTAGGCAATTTTGGCTTATCTGCCTTTGTTGTGATCTAGCAGTAACAAAATAAAGAGCAGAAACGTGGGTTTATTAACCATCAGTTAAAGTTTTATAACTATTCTCTAAAGCGGGGAAAATTTGCCTGTGAGATAATTTATATGTAAAGTGAGGTGAGACAATGAGACTGGAAGAAAAGATACGGCAGATTGGACTGAACATCAGCTATTACCGTAAATATAGAAAGATGACGCAGATACAGTTGGCGGAAAAAGTCAACTTAAGCAGTTGTTATATCAGCCAAATTGAACGTGGACTCGTCAAAAAATCAGTTTCATTGCCTGTACTCATATCTATCGCAGAGGCTTTGGATATTGAAGTCGGTAAACTTTTTGAATTTAGGAACTCACAAAATGAATGATAAGGGGAGTACGAATTGTGGAAGATAACAGTTCATGAGAAGCGGCTAATTCTTTCAGCGCTGCCTGCTATCGCGCAGAATATTTGGCAGTTCGCCAATACAATCTAAAAATTAGGAGGAATGCTTATGTTAGATGTAATTATAAATTATGCATATATAATTTTTGTCCCGATTATTGCAATTGTTGGAACCATTTGGTATATGAAAAGTCATACAATAATTTCAACGGGGCCTGAAGGGGAGCTAAAAGGTTGTTTTGGTGTCTTTATAACTTTTGGTATAGTCGGTGCTATCATTGTTACATTTGCGATTTATGCACTCGCTTGGTGTGTAGGCTTTTTCTTGGAACATTGGAAATGGTTTGCTGGGGGAGCAGGGGTTTTGCTTGCACTGACCTATTGGGGAAGTAATCAATCAGAAACGTCCAAGGGGGAGATAGAAGCGAAACAGGAATAAAACGGCAGAATTTTATTCTAAAATAAGAGAATTTTTGATTGCGAATAGCAATTAATCGCAAGGAGGATGTATAATTTGAAGAGGATTTTTTATACTATTTTAACGGCGTTTGCAGTTTTTATTGCACTTTCCGGCATGTACGCGCCGCAGGCGCAAGCGTATGAGAAATATTTGAATGGCGACAGTAACTATGTTCTCGTGTATGCTCGCATGGGAGTGGCTAAATATGCAGATCAATCTTCGGCGGTATTGAAGAAAGACGGTGATACGAAGGTGATTGCCATGAATATCGTTTACGTGGATGACGATCATAATACTGTTACGGCTACCGAGTGTTGGAATTTTGCTTATTCTTCGGAGCCTGCGATGTATTACTATAACAGTCAAAAGAATGAATGGGTAAGAATTGGGGGAGCAGCAACTTATGATATGATGCGTAGTAGCGCGCAAGTTGCTTGGAAAGTAATATTTGGCTATAACTGGTCTTAATTGACGGTAAGATTAAATGATTGCAGTAGGCGTGGATTTTAAAGTCCGCGCCTTTTATTTAAACTTTGAAATCTATACAGGGTAACGGAAAAACGAAACAAAGCAGAAGTCTAGAGGAAATGGAAATCAAATTGGACTGCTAGAGAAGAGCATGTAAGGTTTTTATCGCCGAGACCCGGACCCCGGAAGGAGACTGAAAGAAACGCTAATAATGGCATTTCCATCGTATCCCCAAAAAAATGTTAGACCAGGAGCATAGGTTGCAAAAAGAAATAGTGGTTCCAGTGTTCCAATGTTCCGGATGTTTTTATACCTTTTTATCTAAAAAAAATATAAATATAAATATAAATAATAGATAAAAAACATGTTATTTTGCTTGGAACACCGGAACATTGGAACAAATATGCTAGAAAATACTATTCTGATACCGCACTGCTCTAGTTTACGGCATTATTAATCTCTTTCTATATTTAAGTTAGTTCCGATAGGCACTAATTCTCTCCTTAGTAAATTTTGTTGTTCGGAGTAAATATGATTTAATTTCTTTAATATGTTTTCATTTTCGGATATATAGAAACTTTTGTGTAGCAGGCACTCATATACTATATCGCATAAATTAGTATAATTTTTGTTATGCATATCCGAAGGGAATTGATGAACCGGAGAGGGGATACACGATCCGATATCGCTATATTTAAAAAAAGCAAAGGATTCATTTGCAACCAATTCATCAAAATACTTATCAATAGAAGATTCAAAAAGAGCAGAAAGACTACATTTATTAGTGGCTAAATAGGCTAAATAGTGGAATACCAAGTCTAATATGGGTAGGGTGCAGGTTAGCTGATGAAGTATGCTTTTTCGCAAGAAGAGATCCCATTCTGGAATTTGAAGACGGTTATACTTAAAATATTTTTCATATTGAGCTTCAAAATAGTCGAGGAAGCTTATTCTAAAACGAAGTAGCGGACAGTTTACTAACTCGCCCAAAGAAGTTAAATTATCGATAGATAAAGGCGTTTTTTGTTGGAAGTAGTACAGTCTATTTATAAGGTTGAAATTACCGATTCTTTCGAGCATAAACTGATTGAAAATATAGAGTTTATTTTCGGTAATTTTTCCGGCCTTCATATCGGTCTTGTTAATAAATTGAAATTCGTTCTTTCTGCTATGCTTATTTAAACTAAGATGGCTAAAGGCTTTAATAAAGGATTTTGTATTAGTTGGACTGTTTGTTTGTGAAAAAATGAATGGATTTCTGCTTTTGACTGCTGATGCAGTTAATCCCAAGATTATTTCACCATCATACCAAGAGGTGAAAATAATAGTTTGTTCGTAATAATCTAAAAAAGAACCTAAAAAAGCGGTATTGAAATTATTATTGTTGTTGTAAATTTTATACAGGTGATCATACACTGGTCTAGGAGTTATCGATGATGACCTTAATAATTTAGAAATATCATTTTTTTTAATGTTGCGTTTCTTGCTTTGAGAATAGGAGTAAGACAATATCATGAAGGATTTTAATTCTTCTTCATATGATTTGGTATAAAAATGATCTTGAAAACCCTGTATTAGCTCGTAGGGGAAAAAGTCCCCAGGATTAATTAAGCGGTTGATGTTACTTGAAATTTGTTCATATTTTAAATATGGTTTACACAGTTTGATAGTAAGGTCCGCTAGCAGCTCTACATCTGAAGCTGCTTTTTTGTCGTTAATTTTATGAATAAGCTCTGCTTCAAATTTCCTAAAACTCCAAAGGGTATCGATTTCTAACGGGATGTAGCGGTATATTAATTCTCCTAACGGAGTTTCTTCTTTAACGCGAGAAGGGAGCCAGGTTTCAGGCGAAGATAGAATTTCATTTGTTGTTAATGAAAAAATATTTTTCAACGGTTACCCCTCCATAAAATACAGTTTTTGTAAATAAAAAAATTGATTTAGTAATTCAAGATATATTTTATACTATTTTTAGCCGTAAATAAATGTAAATTATATTATTTAGTGTAAAAATTACGTTAATAATTACTGATCTGATAACGTAATAGTGGTTCTAGTTTTCGGATATTAATTGATTTATTATAATAATTGCAATTGTAAATTACTGCTGCGGCCGCACTAAAAGGAAGAGTAAATCAAACGCACGTGAATTCTAGCTCTGAAAAGACAGATCACGTATTTCCCACAGAATGTTCTTTGAGAAAACAATATTAGGAGAGAAGTACTATGAATTTTGATGTAGGAAGTAAAAAGGAATGCGCTAATGTAGTAGTGCGACAGGATGATTTGCTTCATATCGTTGACCGGGTGGAACCAATGAAGAGCAATTTACCGCCAATGAATAGGTCGTTGCTTAAAACGGAAGATGACCTATTGTCAGTTTCCCAACCTAGCTTACTTGATATCGTTGAGCGTGTACAACCGCCGAAAAGCGAGAAACAAGAAGTCCCACCACTAAAGCCCCCAAATAGTCTAGTTGTGGAAACTGAAGAGGGACCATTGGTAGTTCCCACAGTCTGTTCAGGCAGAGAAAAACTTAAGCGAGGCGAAGAAGTTAGAATTTTTAATTTTGCGGAAACGGCCTCTATTGCTCCTCAAGTGTTTCCCAAAAGAGACGTGATAAGAACTGCTGGTCAATCGGTGCCACCAATAATAAAAACTGAATACCAGGATAGGGTAAAGGAGAAAAAAATACCGACAATGAAAATTGCGCAACAGCTGGCGGAAAAGTATCAGTTTGCTGTTTATGAGGGCAACGTTTATGTGTTTGAATACAATTATTATAAACTGTGCAACGATCAAGATTTGGAAGAAATCATTTATTCGGTTTTAAAACGATCAGACATTGTACCTTCAGGTTGCAGATTCTTGCAAGATGTACGTTATTTCCTTAAATTGGAAACATTGTCAAAAAGATTTACCGAATATGATGTTGAACAGGTGCGGAAATATATAGGCTTTAAAAATGGATACTTGCATCTAGATACAATGAAATTTACTGCTCCAAATCCAGCTGTATTTATAACGAACTATTTGGATGTAATTTGTAGCCCTCAGTTACTTCAGAATGTTAGTGTCCAGGATTTAAAAAAAATTCGTTGTCAGAATTTTGATCAATTTGTTTACACACTGGCGGAAGGTAATCCTCTAATTTTTGACAGGATATATGAAATGATCGGCTATATAGTGTCAAATGACTGTGCGGCAAAGAAGCTTTTTGCCTTGATGGGCCCTAGTGATACGGGCAAGAGTAAACTTGGGGCGCTGATTATGAACCTTTTTAATAAAGAGGCTACTATAGCCATTCCTCTTGGTGCATTAGGGGAGCGATTTAGTCTGGGAAAGTTACCGGGGAAAGCTCTTTGTGTTGATTTGGATGCACCAGGAGCAAGGATCAATTCCCGGACGGCTGCTATAATTAAAAGCCTAACAGGTGGCGACCCCACAAGTGCCGAGAATAAATTTGAATCCCCCAAAACATTTATCAATCGAGCAAAACTGCTCTATGCGACTAATCATCCGATAGAAATGAGCGAAAAAGAATATGTTTTACGCGATAGGTTTGTTAGTATTCCTATAATGCGAACTATTCCCAAAGAACAGCAAAATACAAACCTGCTGGATTCTTTTAAAGCCGAAAAGTTTTTAATTGTAATGAAAAGTATCGGATATTACCGTGAATTAGTAAGGAAAAATTATAAATTTACTGGTGATTTTAGTTTGAATTTTGCTTTTAATCATAGTAACAGCGGTACTGGAATGCCATTAGAAGATATGATCAATAAATTTGTGACTGAAAAGTGTTCGTTCTTTTCTTGGGAGCAGTGGGAGTATGCAGATGTTTTATACAAATCGTTTTGTGATTATTATGGAATTGTGGAAGGGGAAAACGATTATAAGAATTTTTCCCGGGTACTTCATCAGCTTTATATAGGTAAGATTGAGAAGAGTAAAAAAAGGCGGGAGGGTTTGGCATCACCGATCAGTGTATTTAAAGGAATAATTGTTAAAAAAGATTCATCGAGCAATAATTACTGCTTGTAAAACTTAAAATCAAAACATAAAAAGGAGGATTTTGTATGTCGAGCAATATTAAGCGTATGTATACTTTGAAAGAACTTCTTGCAGAAAATGGGGGTCCACTCCCAATCTCACGCAGCGGAGCATACTCTTTAGTGGCGAGATCTGTCATACCCAGTTTGCGATTGGGTAATAAGATACTTGTGCCCGGTGATTTTGTGCAGAACCTATTGAAAACATCTGAATATAAAAAAGAAGCGTAAATTAATTAAGGCTGGCTTTAAGCCAGCCTTAAATGTTGGGAGGAGATATACTCATGGCGAGAGCAAAAGGCGACGGAACTGTTTACTGGGATAAAAAACGAGACTGCTGGTTTGTTAGGGTTACATATCGAGATCCCAAAACCGGTGAACCTAGGCGAAAAAAAATAAAAGGGGCGGAGGAAGAGACTGCAAAAGGAAAATCAGTATCACTAAAGATTGGCCAGCGGTGGTTAGAAGATATAGAAAAAGGTATGCTTCCTGACGCCGAAAAAATAACCCTTGGAGATTGGATAGATACTTGGTTACGAGAATACATCAAGCCGAATGTGAGAGTCAAGAGCTATGACAAGTACGAAGGATGTCTTGTTCAATATGTTAAGCCTAAACTCGGCCACATGCATTTACGTCAAGTTAGGGAGATGCATCTTACTACACTATTCAATGAATTATTGGCTAGTGGCGGAAAGAAAGGTATTGGCTTATCTACTAGTACGGTTAAGGCGACGCGTCGGTATCTAAGCATGTGCCTTGAGCAAGCCATCAAATCAGATATATTGTTAAAGAATCCAGTTAAACGAACAAAACCAATCAAATTGGTTAAGGCTGAAATTAAAATACTCACCGAAGCAGAGGCTGAAAATCTAATTGCTGCTGCCTTTAAAGCGGCTAAGGAAGCAGATCAGGAATACTCTTTGAGGGCAGCCAAAGCGGCTGGGCAGTTGAACAGAACGGGGAAATGCGTGCAGATTCCGATGTCAAACATTGTCTATCATAGCGCGTATATGGCTATCTTATTGGCATTGGGTACCGGTATGCGTCTAGGGGAAATCTTCGGTTTGTCTTGGGATGCCGTGGATGTTAAGAAGGGAATTATATATGTGAAACGGGCCTTAGTAACCAGTCGGGCGGGAGTAAATTTTGAGGACCCTAAAACAAAAGCTTCACGCAGGCAAATTCCCTTGTCTACTGATGTGGCTATGCAATTGCAAAAGTATAAAAAATTACAGGATTGGCGAAAGAACTTACTTGGTGATAAGTGGTCAACACTTAATCTTGTAATAACGGGTGAATTCGGCGGAGTGTTTAATACCAGTAATTTTACTTCTCGATATTTTAAGCCTTTACTTAAGAAAATTGGCGTTCCTGACAGCTTCAAATTTCATGACTTGCGGCATACTCATGCAACGTTGCTGCTGTTAAAGGGAATTGCTGTTAAGGTAGTATCGGAAAGGCTGGGACATAGTACAGTAGCAATGACTCAAGATACTTATGCGCACGTGTTACCCGAAATGCAGGCGGAAGTAGTTAAGGTGCTGGAGGGGGTATTTACAAAACAAATTAATACTCATTCGTAATAAGCTGGCTGGAGGTTTAAATATTTATAGTAGCAATAGAAAAAAGTAAAGTCCCAAGGGTTATCCCTTGGGACTTTTTGGTGCCAGGAAATGATCGCATTATGGTAAAATAGGAGTAACAGGAAAACTATCTTTGAATAGTCATGTTGATTATAGGATTTTAGAATGGCGGTACAGCGTATCATTTTGCATTTAGGAGTGAGTAGATGGATAAACGACAAGCTATGAAAAGCGCGATGGCATTTAGAGATGGAGGGCTTTGTTCTTGCTGAAGAAGAAAAGGTATTATTTTTGAACCATGCGGATGGCAAATCTCAGGTGCTGAATTATTTCGGATTATTAGCGATAAGTTACCACCTGGTGCTGTTCGTCCTAAAATTGCTATAACGACTTGTGGGCATCACCCAAATGTAACCCATAGGGAAAAATTACCTCGTAAAGGTGATAAAATTAAATGTGAAGCCTGTAATGGTTTTACAATCGTTACCGATGTTGCAAAATAGAAAATCCATCCACTAATACAATTCATAATGCGCGTAACATATTTATGTGAATATTGCGGACCTTTTTGCGGACCGATTCAGATTAATACGGGTTGGATTTATTGGACAAAATGGAAAAGTGGAACCATAGAATCTCCGGTTTAAATGGATTTAAAAACACAATTTAGACGGCTAAAAACACATTTTCCCCAATTCCCAAGCCGTGGGTCGAGAGTTCGAATCTCTTCACCCGCTCCAGTAAATTCAAGCCTTTGCAGGTTATTGCGAGGGCTTTTTTTATTGTTCAGGAAGGCAATACAGGAAGCATGTTTAATATTTCCTAGGTCGGTTCTTGTGTTTTCTATGATTTCTTTGTTGTGAGGACTCAGGCAGGGGGGATAGTTCACAACATAAAGATGGATTTCAATGAAAGTTAGAATCTTGGAGATGCATCTAATTATGAAAGGTTCAAGTAGATTAAAAGTCGTCTATCTTTAATTAGGTGGACTTCTTTTGTGTCTCATCCTGTGGAAGCATTATAAAGTATCATATTTCATTGAACTGAACCCCTTGTATTGGATTTTTTCTAAAATACCCAATGCAAGGGGTTCAGTTTATACTATGCAGTCAGTCCTTTTATTTGAGTAAGCTTTACATTATCTGTTGGAAAAAGAAGTTGGTGTACGAAACCCTACTAAGTAACAGGCAGGTAAGAAGTTCGGCTGTGCTCATCATACAGTAGATAATATGCGTTAAACGCATATTATTTAGGATTTTCTTTTGTTTTATAAATCATTGGAGATGCAATAGAATGACAATTAAGAAAATAACTATAAATTAGTTGATTTTCAACGGGACGTAAATTTTTCTCGCAATAAATAGTTTTATTCCTGAGAAAAAATGTAAGTCCCATAGTGCTTTATGACAGGGAGCAAAGAATTTTGGATATGGGAATCTAGAAGTTGCAATCTCTCTAATGTATCAGCTTTTTTGTATGAATGGGTAATCTTGTAGCAAGTACGATCGGGGGGAGGTTCTGATAAGTACTGAATGGTACAGGGAATAGTTCTCTGGCAATAAAAGGCGATTGACATCGGAAGTATTACCCAGTAATCAGATTCGGTAATTCTACCAAATAGCGATAGGAGTAATGGTAAGGAGTCAATATGGATGCGCCGGGCACAGAATGGATCCCAGAAGCGGTTGTGCCAAGCATCATATACCGGATTCCAACTGGCGTATAACTCTTTTGAGGGATCTAGATCTGTAGGAGTTACTGTTTGTATATCGGGAGTTTCAGAACGTCCAGGGCGCAGTACGATCATCTTTTCTCTTAAAAACGGTTCGACAATAACGCTGGGAATTAGCCGTTCGTACAGGACAAAGCCAACATCGATATCCTTATTTTGTACCAATGAATACAATTCAGTAGAATGTTGGGTTCGAATCCGCAGGCTGATTGTTTGTTGGTAGAGCGCATCGTACAAAGGGGGAAGTATATAATTATTGACGCTATCGGCAGCACCTATAGTAAGTTTTAAATTATCGACAGTTTTAAGCTGATGAGTTTCCTGTAAGAGATTTTTCCATCGCTCAGCAACGCTGATGAATTTCTCGCCAAAGGCCGTCAAATAAACAGTTCTTTCTCCTTTGTTCCGGTCAATAAGAGGAGCACCTAATTCCTGCTCAAGGAGTTTAATGCGGCGGCTTACTGTAGACTGGGTTAGATGTAGGGTCTCCGCTGCTTTAGAAAATGTTCTAGAGCGGCAGATTTCTAAAAAAGCTTCGACACCATTGTAAATCATAGGAACGCCTCCTGTTTAACCCAAATTATCTATTTTACTAAAACATAATTGCTGTTTTCTGTCAACTACAATACAAATAAAGAGGAGTGTTAATTACATGTCTAATGTTGGATTGCGTGTTTACGCTAATATCAAAAGGGCCCCAAAAGAACTAATCGAAGGATTTAAAGGCTTGCCAGTGGCAAATATTGCGGACAATATGAATCGTATGTCATGCATGGATGCCAAAATACGCCCAATAAATGAGGTACCATTACTAGGTCCAGCATTCACCATTAAGGTTCGTCCTGGCGATAATCTCATGTTACACAAAGCGCTGGATTTGGCACAGCCTGGTGACGTTTTAGTGGTAGATGCCCAAGGCGATCTAACTAATTCCATCATGGGTGAATTAATGGTTTTATGGGCAAGGAAAAAAGGAATTGCTGGTTTTATCATTGACGGAGCCATTCGTGATATAGGAACATTGAAAATCATGGATATCCCAATCTATGCAGCTGGAGTTACGCCAGCAGGTCCATATAAAGATGGACCTGGCGAGATTAATGTTCCTATTACTTGCGGTGGAGTGGTTGTTCAGCCTGGTGATATTTTAGTTGGTGACGAAGATGGTATTGTGGTCATTAACCCGCAGGATGCACCGGAATTATTAATAAAAGCCAAAGCTAAATCGGAAGCAGAATACAAAACTATGGAGGAAATTGAGAATTTGAAATGGGATCGTACCTGGGTGGACAAAATCTTATTGGCTAATAATTGTGAGTTTATTGATTAAAAGGTCACGTAGCGTTGGATATATCACATGAAAGCATTTATTACAAATAAGGCTTATGAGAGGATAATTATGATCATGAGAAAAGAACACGATTTTTTAGGAGAATTAGAAATCCCCAGCCACGCCTATTATGGTGTACAAACTGTACGCGCCTTAGAAAATTTTAAAATTACACGAAATAAACTAGATTCAGAATTTATCGTTGCATTAGCTGTGGTCAAAAAAGCTACATTCAAAGCTAATTTAGCTACTGGTCGTATGCCGGAAGATATCGGCAAGGTACTCATTGAAGCAGCCGATGAAGTGATTGGAGGTAAACACCACGATCAATTTCCTGTTGACCCCATTCAAGGCGGGGCGGGGACTTCTGTTAATATGAATACTAACGAAGTGTTGTGTAACCGAGCTTTGGAGCTAATCGGCGATGTAAAAGGAAACTATGAGCGGATTTCACCTAATAACCATGTAAATATGGCGCAATCAACCAACGATGTTTTTCCCACTGCTATTAAAGTTTGTACGATCAGTAAGGGAAGCAAACTAATAAAAGAATTGCAGCAATTGGCAATAACTTTAGATAAAAAGGCTACAGACTTTAAAAAAGTTATTAAAATGGGACGTACCCATCTCCAAGATGCTATCCCTATCACTTTGGGGCAAGAATTTTTGGCATATGTATCTGCTGTAAGGCGTGGTATTAGACGGATTGAAAATAGCCTGCAAGGTTTGTATGCCGTCAATATGGGAGCTACTGCCGTCGGTACAGGGCTTAATGCTGAACCACAGTACATTATCAATATAGCTAAAGAACTGGCAAAAATTACGGGGGAGCCTTTTGTTACTGCCGACAATTTAGTGGATGCTACGAATAATACAGATTCTTTTGCGGATGTTTCCAGTGCTATGAAGGTAACCGCATTGGCTTTAATCAAGATGGCCAATGATTTTCGCCTAATGGCTTCTGGGCCGCGTTGCGGGCTGAATGAGTTGGAACTATCCCCGCGTCAGCCTGGCTCATCTATCATGCCAGGGAAGGTAAACCCTGTAATTCCCGAAGTGCTTAACCAAGCTTGTTATCAGGTGATTGGTAATGATTTGACTGTGACTTTAGCTGTAGAAAACGGGCAATTTGAGCTTAACGTTATGGAACCCGTATTAGCGTATAACCTTTTTAATTCCATGACGATTTTGACTAACGCGGTAAGTACCTTTAACAATTTGTGTGTCCAGGACGTAAAGGCTAATGTTAGTCAGTGTAAAGAATGGCTAGATAAAAGCGTAGGTGTTGTTACGGCCCTTTTGCCTCATATCGGTTATGAAAAAAGTTCACTGCTGGCTAAAGAAGCTTACCAGACTGGATTACCTATTAGGGAGATTATTACTCGCAAAGGGTTCCTTACCCAAGAAAGTATGGAAATTATCCTTTCGACAGAAGAAATGACTACACCAGGTATTGCAGGTGAGCATCTTCTGAAAAAGTATGCGTAAAACTTTTAGTTACCAGGAATTTTAACAAATTTGAAAGTTAGAAGGAGAAAAAATGAGTAAAAGTTTAGTAGGGATTCACGCTGAAGGGAAAATATATACAGATAAATTATTGGATACAAGTGCGGCTGCTGCGCGGGCAATTTCTCTATATGGCAAAGAAAATGTAACGAATGGTTCATCGGGAGTTATGTGTGATGAAAATAGTACCCTGATTTGCTTGCCAACAGTAGAAACAACCTTTAGAAATATTGGTATACGAGAGCTTGTTGGTTATGCACCTATTGCCGGGATGCAAGATTATCAGGATGCAGCTATTCGTCATACTTTTGCAGATTATCAACCGGAAGGATATATAAAAGCCATCGCGACACCAGGTGGTGCGGGAGCCGTTTCATCTGTTATTTGGAACTATTCTGATCCTGGCGATGCCGTGTTAACACATGATTGGCTTTGGGCGCCATATAAATCCATGTGTAGTGAAACTGGTAGAAAACTACAGACATTTTCTTTGTTTAACGAAAATAAAGGATTTAATATAGCTTCCTTTGAGGCGGAAGTAAGGGAAATCTTAAAGCAACAGGATCGTATCGTTATCATCCTCAATACACCGGGCAATAATCCTACTGGGTATACGCTCACTAACGAGGAGTGGGATGCTGTAATTGAAGTGGTCAAAGAGAATGCTAAAGCCGATAACAAAAGTATCACGTTATTATTAGATATTGCCTATATTGATTTTACTAATGATCCTTTGAAGTCCAGAGCTTTTATGAAAAAATTCAAGAATCTTCCTGACAATATATTTATTACCCTAGCCTTTAGCATGTCAAAAAGTTTCACAGTGTATGGTCAGAGAACAGGTGCAATCATTGGTTTATCTTCAAGTAAGGAAGTGATTGAAGAATTTACTCATGTAACACAGATGACAGCGCGAACCCGGTGGTCTAATGTTAACCGTGGTTGCATGCAGATTATGTCAACTATTTGCAATGACCCATTAATGGTGGAATCACTGCAAAAAGAACGAGACGATAGCATGGGAATGATTTCTAAACGGGCAGATATTTTTATGAATGAGGCGTCCAAATTTGAGTTAGATGTATTGCCTTATTGTGGCGGTTTCTTCATCACGATACCCACTGTTAAGCCAGATATAGCCTGTGAGTATTTGCAGAAGAATAATATTTTTCTAGTGCCTCTCGCCAAGGGAATCCGCATTGCTATTTGCTCTATCCCTACTATACAAGTTAAGGGCCTAGCTGGGCAGGTTGTTGAAGCGCTTAAAAACACCTCCGAAAAGTAGTAAATAATATTATAAAGAGGGGCATGAATATGGAAAATAAAGCATTATCAAAATCAAAACGAGGAAAGTTTAGAATAACCTTGGCCAATCAAATTCTGATAGGTATGGTCCTTGGTATCCTTTTCGGTTATTTTTTTCCCAGCCAAGGCGTAGCATTAAAACCATTAGGTGACGCTTTCTTGCGGATGATCAAAATGATTATTGTGCCATTGGTATTTGCTGGTTTGGTCATGGGGATCGCTGGTACTGGTGACTTTAAAAAAATGGGTCGCTTAGGTTTTAAATCAATCGTATGGTTTGAACTGGTGACTACAATTGCCTTATTTTACGGTATGGTATTGGCTAATGTTATTCAGCCGGGCGCAGGCGTACCTATCGTACAAACTGGTGATGTAGGGGGAATATCAAGCTATACCAGCAAGAAAGTTGATATGTTACAAACTTTTATGCAGATTATACCGACCAATATAGTTGAGGGTCTCGCTACTGGAAACTTGCTTCAAATTGTCTTTTTTTCCTGTTTCTTTGGTGTAGCTCTCGCTGCTATTGGCGAGAAAGGGAAAATTATCGTAGACATTGCAAGTTCTGTAATGGAAGCGATGTTCAAGGTTACCAACTATGTGATGAAATTGACACCTATTGGTGTGTTTGCCTTTATGGCCTTCACCATTGGTAAGTACGGAGTTGCGATGTTAATCCCTATGGCTAAGCTATTGTTGACATTGTATGCTGGATTACTTCTATTCATCATTACGGTATTGATGATTGCGTGCTATTTTATTAAAGTGAATTTTTTCCAAGTACTAAGAGTTGTTAAACAGCCTATGCTCCTAGCTTTTACAACTGCTTCCAGTGAAGCAGCTATGCCGTTAATTATGGAAAAGTTAGAAAAATTTGGGGTTCCGAAACACATTATTAACTTTGTAATACCTACAGGTTATACTTTTAATTTGGATGGTGCATCTATCTACTTCTGCATGGCTTTATTATTCATCGCGCAAGTTTATGGAATTCATTTGGATATCCAAACCCAGCTCATGATGTTGCTTACCATGATGGCAATGTCAAAAGGTGTGGCCGGTGTTGCGGGTGCCTCAATTGTTGTTCTTGCGGGAGGAATTACGACCTTTGGTTTGCCAATGGAAGGCTTGTTCCTACTGATGGCTGTTGATCGGTTTGGGGATATGGGACGAACCGCTACTAATTTGATGGGGAATATTATTGCCACGTTAGTTGTTGCCCGGTGGGAAAAAGAGCTTCCAGATGAAGTTATCCAGTTAGCTTATACTAAGAATTACGATGAATAAAGTAAATAGTAGAAATAATAGTTAGAATATCTGTTGCTGCTACCTATAATTCATGATTCTAAAGATCTGAAAATAACCACTCGGAATTTTGAGTGGTTATTTTCAGTATTTTGAAAGGCGGCGAGTATCTTGCTTAGTAGATGGAGTCTTAGAAAGAGATTGGTTATGTTATTTGCTTTGTTCGCATTAGTTCCAGCGATTCTCGGAGGTGTTTTTACAGTCTATTTGAACTATCAATCTATCAAACAGTCAACAATTGAGAGTAACCAAGTTATTAGTCAGCAGGTAGCAGGGCAAATTCATTTATTAGTGAACGATGCGCAGAACTTATTGGAAGCATTGGCAGCAAGTCCGACGGCGAGATCCATGGATAACGCAAGTTGTAAGGATATGCTTATTGCTGTATTGCAAAAAAATTTACAGTTCGAAGTGCTGACGGCCATTGATGCGACAGGAATGCAGATAGCTCGTACAGTGGGGGAAATGCATTTCGAGGGGATAGGTCATACTTTAAGGAAACAATGAAAGGGACTGCCTATATTTCAGATGTATATATATCAGCATTGACGAATAGACCGTGTGTGACTATTTCTACTCCCGTAGAAAACTCATCAGGAATAATTATTGGTGTTCTAACCGCAGATATTAGCCTTAAGTCTATTTGGAACATAACTGAGAAAATCCACATAGGTGAAAGTGGATATGTAGATGTTGTTGATACCCAAGGTACATTGATTGCTCATCCGGATTTCCAAAAGGTGCTTGACAAGGAAAATGTGGACGGAATGTCTTTTGTGACACAAGTTATTGCTGGAAAAACAGGCTCAGTAGAGGCAGTTTCTACTCAAGGTCATAAGTCCTTGGTTACATATAATCCCATTGAAAAATACAGATGGGGTGTGCTTGTATATCAACCAGAAAAAGAAGTCTACGAGACTTTGATTAGATAGCAGTATAGCTGTCAGTATTTTTCTGATGCTTGCGGGTTTACTGGCACTATGGACAGCTTTTGCCGTAGCACGTACTATTATAAATCCTTTACAGGATATTGTAGCAGTTGCGGGAAATATTGCTCATGGTGATCTGGCTTGTAAGGTAAAAACTTCAGGGGTATCTGAACTTGACCAACTGGTTAGTGCATTTTCTACTATGACAAATTCATTGCGGGAAATTATTGCACAATCTATAGGCATTTCAGAATCGGTTTCAGCCATGTCGGAGGAATTGGCTGCATCAGCAAATGAAATAGGGAAGGCAACAGAAACAACTTCAACAGCAATTCAATGTGTGGCTGATAGCACAAACATGCAAGCTGAGTTAGCCCAAAGTTCACTTGTGGTAATTGAAGAAATGGTTGGTAGCATCCGAGCAACAATTAACGCCGCAAACTCTGTCGAAAGTGCCTCTGAAAAAACTGCAGATACTGCCAAGAACGGTGCCAATCAGATTCTTGAAGTTGTTACCAATATGAATTATATGCAGCAGACTGTTAGCAATGTCGCTGGGCGTATTCATACTTTAAGTGGAAAAAAGATGCCAAATTGGTAAAATTATAGATGTAATTACTGATCTTGCAGGACAGACCAATCTGCTTGCGCTTAATGCTGCTATTGAGGCGGCAAGGGCTGGTGAACAAGGTAGAGGTTTTGCGGTAGTTGCTGATGAAGTGAGAAAATTAGCTGAACAGTCAGGTGCTGCTGCAAAGGAAATCGGAGAGATTATTGGAGCCATTCAGCGGGAAACTGCAGCAGTCGTTATTGATATGGATAAAGGGAACAAAGAGGTTATTAATGGTGTAACTATGGTGAAAAATTCCGTGGGCGCCTTTAGTGAAATTTGCGACGCAATTAACGCTATGAGGCAAGACGGTTTAAGAATATTAAATCTGTCAGAAGATCAGCGAATCAGTAGCAACAAAGCGGAGGCAACAATGAGGTCGATTATTAATGCTGCTATAAAAAATGCTGGAAGTGCAGAAGAAGTAGCGGTGGTTAGTGAACAACAAGCTGCGTCAGTCAAAGAGATTGGCGATGCAGCGGCAGAATTGGCTAATTTAGCGGTTAAGCTGCAGGAAACGGTTAGTAATTTTAAGTTATGAAAGTTATACATCTAAGTGATAGTGCTTCATTTTTCGATTAAGGGTGGCTAGGTTAAAAAATCTCCAGGGGTATGTTCCGTAGGATACTCAATTTTAATGGGAGGTCTATACTGATGTTCAAAAGACTATTAATCGCCAATCGGGGAGAAATTGCGATTCGAATCATTCGATCATGTCGCGAGCTGGGTGTTGAGGCCATCGCAGTCTACTCAGACGTTGATGCCAATGCGTTACATGTTCAGTTAGCTGACCAAGCTTATCTTATTGGCCCAGCTGATGCTACCAAAAGTTATTTAAATATGGATGCAATCATTATGGCGGCTAAAGCAGCTAAAGCCGATGCCATTCATCCTGGCTATGGTTTTCTATCTGAAAACGCTGATTTTGCGGAGAAAGTCACCAATGCTGGCCTAATATTTGTCGGTCCAAGTGCTGAAATTATTCGTCAAGTCGGCAATAAAGATGCAGCTCGCGCAGCCATGCAAGCGGCGGGACTACCAATGACTGTAGGAAGTGCTCCCATTACCAGTGACGACAACGCCTGCCAAATGGCAGAAGAGATTGGCTATCCTGTGATTTTAAAACCAGTATCAGGCGGCGGTGGAAAATCAATGTATATTGCCAACAACAAAGTTGAACTACTCAGTGCCTTAAATAAAGTTGATGTAGAGCGCATCTCTTTTTATTTAGAAACCTATATTTCTGAAGCACGACATATTGAAGTGCAAATTATGGCTGATAACTATGGTAACGTTCTACATGTGGGCGAGCGTGAGTGTTCACTTCAACGTCGCAATCAAAAAATCCTCGAAGAATCACCGTCCAGTATATTAACACCTGAAATGCGTGAAACTGTCAGTGCCATGGCCATTCGTGCTGCCAAAAGTATTTTTTATATCAGCGTGGGGACGGTAGAATTTTTACTTGATGTAAAAACAGGTAGATTTTATTTTATGGAAATCAATCCTCGTATTCAAGTTGAACACACTGTGACGGAAATGGTGACTCATATCGATTTAGTCCGTCGGCAAATTCGTATTGCAGCTGGTGAGCCACTGAACAAGAAACAATCTGATATTCAATTTAGTGGTCATGCCATTGAATGTCGTATTAATGCCGAAGATCCTGATATGTGTTTCCGTCCGTCTCCAGGTTATATTGATTATTATCATCAACCAGGTGGCCCACGAGTCCGCGTAGACAGTGGCGTATGTGCTGGTGAGACAGTACAAGAATATTATGATCCAATGATTGCCAAAGTCATTGCCTATGGCAGAACCCGTGGTGATGCCATTATGATTATGCGTCGCGCTTTAGCCGAGTTCCGTATCTCTGGTATTAAAACAAACATTAGTTTCCACCAACGAATACTCAACAATCCTCATTTCTGTAGTGGCAATATTGATACTCAATTTATTGATAAACGCATGAATTCGACAAAAACAGAAGAAGCTGCTGAAACCATCGATAAAGTTATTTATTATTTAGAAAATCCAGTTTGTGTCGGGCTTTAGCATGTTAACAATGATAGTATGATTTTTGCTGCAAATTGTTTTCTCATCAGTTTTAAAACAATCCAATCCAAATATTGGATTGGAGTTTCATTTGATAAAGTGGTGGTCCTGCTTTTAAGTAATTTACTTACTAGAGTGTCATTCTGATTAAGAGTATTACAGAGGAAGGCAATTAGGAAGGCAATAACATATAGAACCATGTAGATTGAGTAGTAATATAGAGATTAGAACAAGCCTAAACCCTTGATTCTATGGGACTCGTAGGACTATATTGACACAGTGAAAATAGCTTATTTGGATTCCCAAGCCGTGGGTCGAGAGTTCGAATCTCTTCACCCGCTCCAGTAAATTCAAGCCTTCCAGCCGTTTTGGCCGGAAGGCTTTTTTAGGTGCAGGAAGGCAATAAAATTTATTAGAAGAATTTCATTTACGTGCAGAGGGCTTTAGTATCATCAGCTACTCGGGTTGTTTCCATTTTTGAGACTAAAAAAGTAGCAGATGGTTACAATTTAAATTCTAGTATGAAAAACTGAGAAAAATTGACATATGTACTTTTTTATACTACAATGTATACATATTTAATAAATAAAAACCGTGATAGAGAGAGTATCTGTTAATAAAATCGAGCAGAGATAGGATGCCACCGGCTGAAAGCGTCCTTTCGGAGTTAATAGAGAAGACCACTCTTGAGTTGCATGCTGAACGGATATGATTTTTCATTTTCAATTAAGCATAGCCGCACACCTTGCGTTATCGAGGTTTTAAAGCGATGCTCAAAGGATATTTTTCATTGGACATAAGCAGGGTGGAACCGTGTGATAAAAAGCTCTCACCCCTGATTTTTCAGGGGTGAGAGCTTTTTATATTATAAAAAAGAAAGAGGTGTTGATGGTGATTAGTGTAAAGCTAAAGAATGAAAATCAAATCGAGGTGGCAGTCTCGACCACGTGTGCTGAAATTGCGAAAAAAATCAGTTCAGGCCTCGCTAAAGAAGCCCTTGCTGCTGAGATTAACGGAAAGGTGGTGGATATAACAACCACCGTGAATGCAGATTGTTCGTTAAATGTGATTACATTTGGCGATGAAGCTGGTAAAAAAGTGCTACGTCATACGGCTTCCCATGTTCTTGCTCAAGCTATAAAAAAGCTTTATCCAAAGGTAAAGCTTGCCATTGGGCCTGCAATAGAAAATGGATTTTATTATGACGTTGACTCAGATCTGCCATTTTCATCTGATGACTTAGGTAAAATGGAAACAGAGATGAAAGAGATAATTAAACAAAATCTTGCTTTGGAGCGTTTTGAATTTCCTCGTGAGGAGGCATTAAAGCTTGTAGAGCAGCTTAATGAACCGTACAAAGCAGCATTAATTAAGGAACTACCTGATAACGAGCCGATCACTTTTTATCGACAGGGGGATTTTATTGATCTTTGTGCAGGTCCTCATCTTCCCAATACCGGAATGATAAAGGCAATAAAGCTTACTTCCTGCACAGGTGCATATTGGAGAGGTGATTCCAAAAACAAAATGCTCCAACGTATATACGGGACAGCATTTACTAAGCAGTCTGAGCTGAACGCCTATCTGACGGCAGTGGAAGAAGCGAAGAAACGTGACCATCGTAAAATTGGTAAAGAACTTGATTTATTTTCCATTGATGAATATATCGGTCAAGGACTTATCCTTTGGCATCCTAAGCTTTCTGTTGTCCGTGAGGAAATAGAGTTTTACTGGCGTAAAGAACATCGTAGGCGTGGGTATGAGTATATTTATACTCCCCATATTGGTCAAAGCAATCTTTGGGAAACATCAGGGCATTTAGGTCATTTTGCAGAAGGTATGTATCCTCCAATGAAAATGGCAGCCAAGGATGAAGAGGAAAATACAACCTATTATGTAAAACCTATGAGTTGTCCTTTCCATGTGCGGATGTATAAGACAAGACCTCGTAGCTACCGAGAACTTCCCATTCGCTGGTGCGAACTTGGTAGTGTATATCGTTTTGAGAAATCAGGCGCTTTGCATGGCATGTTGCGTGTGCGTGGTTTTACTCAGGATGATGCACATATTGTTTGTACAGAAGATCAGTTTGTGAATGAGGTCAATAGCGTTCTTGACTTTGCCCTTGATATGAATAAAGCATTTGGTTATGACAAACTTAACATATATCTTTCTGTCCGTGATCCTCAGGATAACGAGAAATACCTCGCCAATGAACCTGTGTGGCAACTGGCAGAAAGTACACTGGAAAAGATCCTCAGTGATCGTGAAATCGTGTTTAAAAAAGATATTGGCGGTGCTAAATTTTACGGTCCCGCAATTGACTTAAAAGCAGTGGATGCAATGGGACGGGAATGGCAGGGAACAACGATTCAACTGGATATGAATTTACCTGAGCGGTTTGGAATGACATATATCGGTTCTGATGGTAAAGAACATACACCTATCATGCTACATAGAACTTTGCTTGGTTCAATGGAGCGCTTTGTTGGAACGTTGATTGAACATTATGCTGGTGCCTTTCCTCTGTGGCTTGCACCTGTTCAAGTAAAGATCTTAGCCATATCTGAGAAAAATCATGAATATGCTAATAAAGTGCTGAAAATATTAAGAAATGAAGATATAAGAGTTGAAATTGACGACCGGAGTGAAAAAATCGGCTACAAAATTCGTGAGGCCCAGTTAGGGAAAGTACCATATATGCTTATACTAGGTGATAAAGAACAAAATGAAAATGTCGTTGCTGTCAGAAACCGTAAAAACGGTGAAACTATAGTAATGAGTATTGAAGAGTTCTGTTCTTTAATTTCAGGAGAGATATTTTATAAAAGGTAATTGATGGAAGGAGGAGTATGTTAGAAATGATTTGCTCTCCTTGTCCTCTTACAAGAGTTCGGTAATCATGCGGTTTCACGACTGCATGATTTTTTGTTTTTGTGAGGTGAATTTGGAGTTGAGTGGAGGGATAAAGGGATATTTTTGTACGCTATCCAAAAGAATTGGCTTAAGAGTATTAGATAGGAAGGCAATTAGGAAGGCAATAACATATAAAACCATGTAGACTGAGTAGTAATACAGATACTAGAATAAGGAAAAAACCTTGATTCCATTGGGTTTATAGGGCAATATAGATACAGTAAAAACAACCCATTTGAATTCCCAAGCCGTGGGTCGAGAGTTCGAATCTCTTCACTCGCTCCAGTAAATTCAAGCCTTCGCAGGTTATTGCGAAGGTTTTTTTGATCTTTTTGAATTTTGCGGATCATTTGACTCAAAAGTACGATAAAATACGGAATAGACCGTATAGAAAGATATCTAAGAATACGCAGTCGAGAGTGTTAGATATGATAATGAATAATATGGTCGTGGAGTGGTTCTACCTTGAATGTGAGTATATAGTTCTATAAAAGAGATTTAAACTATGTTAGAATATTACTGGATATCAGCAAAGGAAATACTGTCTATCAAATGGGGTACACGGCAATCTGTAATGGGATAGCTTTTTTTGTTTAGCTGGTAAAATGTATTATTGCTGTGACATTCCTGTAACATTGCCATGTTACAATATATTTATACAAAGGGAGGTTATTTAATAATGAAAAAAATGTTAATACTAATGCTTGCTATGTTTGTTTTGTCTCTATCTTCAATAGTAAGTGCCCATAGCATTCAAGGCAATTGGCCAAATACAAATTATCAAATATATGCAGTTGACGAACAACCACCTCAATTAAATCCAAATGATCCACCTCAATCAGAGAAACATAAACATGAAAAACATAAAAAACAGCTGCAACCACAACCGCAGGAACCATCTCAACCAGACCAACAACCTGATCAACGCGATCTGCGTTAATATGTTATAAAAGTAGCCAATGAGTTAAGCAACAGCGGGAGTAGTCTGCGCTGTTGGATCAACGAATATGATGAATATGGAGAAAGCGCATTTTCAATTTATGGAGATGCGCTTTTTAATTCTATATATCGATGATTTCAAGTAGAACGCGAGTTTCAGTTCCTTTTTAAGGAACAAGTAGCCATTCATCAAGTACTAGTAGATTTACACTTTTCTATTTTTAATATGCCTTCACCCTTTGCGATAACTAATTCATTTGGTAAGATCATTGCGTGAGAACTGTTCAAACTACGCGGAATTGGTGTTATCATTGAGCTAAATATTCAGTCTCAGAATTTCTATGATAGACAAAAGAAAAAGAAGTCTCCATCGGGAAGTGATGGAGACTCCTAGGAAAACCAAGGGCAAAGGGGCTCTACATCCTTTACCTACCTAGATTGTACTCCATAAACTTCAATTAATCAATATTGCATCAAACATTGTAATAAGAATTTTAAGGTAAGTTAGTAAAAACTATGGGGTATTGAGTGAACCTCTGATTTCTTAAGTATCTAATGAAATGTAGCTGTATACACTGGAATTTTCCCTAGAATCACATTAGACCAACCTATTTGAAAAAAATACTGATACAGGGAATAAAATGGCTATAATGCGATGCTATGGAAGTCGATGTTTGGTGCGT
>Ga0316613_10000448_pt1 | contig 34420 bp, 40 predicted proteins | sample OWC_soil_day10_C_2_FD_207647 | JGI IMG/M metagenome (GOLD analysis project Ga0316613, IMG submission 207647) | Wetland soil microbial communities from Old Woman Creek delta, Ohio, United States - OWC_soil_day10_CT_b | ecosystem: Environmental > Terrestrial > Soil > Wetlands | place: USA: Ohio...
TGTAAAATAGAGACATCAACTTGGAGGTTTTTATTATGGCAAGAAGAAAAATTAGCCCTGAACGGAGAGAACAACGAAAAAAGCTATTGGAACTTTTGCAAGGAGCCGGGATAAACGATGTCGCAGGCGTACAAGAGCTGTTTAAAGAAATGGTCAGCACAGTATTGGAAAATGGCCTGGAAGGCGAATTAGACGAAGAATTAGGGTATAGCAAATATGATTATCGAAACAAAGAAACTGACAATAGCCGAAATGGCTATAGTGAAAAAACATTAAAAACCAGCCTGGGGGATATGAACATAGCCGTTCCCCGAGATCGTAAAGGTGAATTTGAACCCCAACTCGTGAAGAAAAATCAAACTACGCTTAGTGGTGATATTGAGGAAAAAATCTTATCCATGTACGCAAAAGGCATGACTACAAGCGATATAGAAAGTCATATAAGAGACATTTACGGGATTGAAGTATCGGACAGCACGATCAGCCGCGTTACGGATAAAATCCTTCCTGTGGTAAAAGAATGGCAGGTAAGGCCGTTAGAAAGTAGGTATGCCGTTGTATTCATGGATGCGATTCACTTTCATGTTCGAAGCGAAGGTCAGATTATAAAAAAAGCGGTTTACATTGCTATTGGCGTTCAGATGGATGGCATTCGTGACGTATTGGGTATGTGGATCGGTGAAAAAATGGATAAATAAACAAAAAATATTTTGGGAAAAACAAGACATAATTACAGAAGATATTAAGATTGTCACCGATGAAATAACTGATAACCCCAACGTAACTGTATATCATTACAACCAGAAGAATAAAATTGGAGTTATTACAGTGTGGGAAAATAATATGGTCTATTATGAGGTTGAAGACTGTAGTAACGGACATACATTATTAGTAATAAACTACCTACTTGAAACACCACCTGTATTTGAAGAAATACTTAATTCTTACTTCACCTTAATGAGCGATAATACGAAATGAACACGCTTTTTAAAATGGTTACCTTACTCACTTCTATATTTGTCCAGACAATTGCAATCAGTAAAAACTTTGTTCAGTCCGATATAAGTACATCGGTAATTAGTTTCAACTATGTAGCAAAAACCCTACAAGTCAGAATGCTGAACTAGTAGGGTTTTACGGTATTTCACTTAGACTATGGCAAATAAAAATGTTACTCTTACGGAATGGCACCACAGTCATGTCCAAAGTGGCACTCCTTGTATTTACTGACTTCTGCTAGCATCTGGTATCCTGATATAAGATAGGTTGTATATTTTTTAAAAAGCTCCAACTCATAATCCTCGTGAATGCTAAGTTCATTTTTTCTGGGACTTGCTTCTATGACTTTTGGTATTCGTTGAAGTCCATCGTCTATCTCTACCTATCAAGAACAAATACTCTCACCCCATGGGTACGCCCTAGCTCATATAGTTCTTCGTCTGAAGCGTCTATATGAACGTCAAACACTTTACCTTTAACCGCCCCCCCGGTATCTTCTGCGATACGCCGAAACACTCTGCCGTCAGGCATAACAATCTCAACCTCTGAACCTAGTGGAACTACATCCGGGTCAACGGCTACAGTCCTACCCGAGGTAGCTATTGTACCTGATGCTGTTTTACCTATATCGTTGTACCAAGTCACCTGTGCGCCATCTATGTAGCGAGCCACCCGATGCCCACCACGGCTAGTTGGGTAGACATCACGCTGAACCGCCAGTTCACGCCTTAGAATTGCTATATCTTTTTGCATGTCCTCAACCTTTTGCTGGCTCACTTGAGCCTCAGACGTTATTTGTGCTATTCGCGCCTCGTCTGCTTGCTTTTGATCAATGATTGTTTTGTAGTTGATGCCAACGCCAAGTATTAAGGCTATTATAATCGTGCCGATAGTCAATTTTAGTCTCATCCTATCACTCCTTCAAATGATATATTAAGGCTTAGCTTATATTATATCGGTAAAGTGGAAGCGGTATCAATGGATAAATTTTCTTATTCCCGTTAGAGGTCATCAAGGTAACTGTTTGTCCTTACTATCTACAACTAAAATACTATATTTTGCAATAATATGTAAAAATATAAGTAAAAGAAAAGACAGCCCTGTTCCACTTGATGAAGAGAGCTGTAGGGGTGAATATAATAATGATCTTGGAGGTAGTTTACCTCCTATAATAGTACTAATCTAACGGTTATTAGAATCACTCTTTAATTTTTGCTAGCTGCTTTAAATCGAATATCTTACCACATGCTTGAAAAAGAATATCACGTATCTCATCTTTTCTAAATAAGCCAGCAACTAAAGGTCAAATAAACTCAATTGAGCAAAAAATGGGACTAGATTTACCACAGGATTTAAAAGAATTGTATTTATGTAATAATAGACAAGGCGAAAAAGTATTAGGGATTCTTTCAGGACTTGACTTTCTATCAATTGAAGAACTATACGCACAGTGGAATATTTGGAAATAATTAGGTTGTTTTTGCACCTCTTCCCCTGTAGGAGCAATAAAGGAGATTTATACAAACAAAAAATGGATACCCTTAACACATGACGACAGCGGAAATCATCTAGGAATAGATTTAGACCCAGATATAAATGGGAATATAGGACAAATAATAAATTTTGGAAGGGACGAAGATAATAAATTTATTATCTCCAAGGATCTAAGGGAGTATCTAAAATTTTTCATTAAATTAATTGAAGAAAAGTACTTTAAGATTACAAAGGAAGATGACTTAATATTAATTAATTTCATAGATGATTGTTACCCTATAGATAAATATAAGAAAATACTTAGCATTAAATAAGGTTTAAAAATCCTTAGCGATTTACTCTTAGGCATATTATATATAAAGCATCATTTACAGCATTAGACACAGCACTATCCACTCTTTAAATGGACAGACTGTGTCTTTATGTTTACTATTTAACTTTTCTCTATGTAATAAATAATATAGACATGAGAATAAAGGCCAGCCATTATGATGGATCGCTCATGCGGTGACTCAGCGTGATCTTCGGAGAGTACAGAAGTAATGGGCGCAAATGTTCCATAACTCTTGCCACATTTGAATGCTGAGCGTGCTCAGCAACAGCTTTTTCATTAACCCAACCGTCAAGGATGTAGAAAGTGTTGGTATCTTCGATCTTTTGATATAAGTCGTAGTAAATGCACCCTTCCTCAAGACGTGCAGGCCCAACAAATTCTAAGATGAGTTCTTTTACCTTTTCGCGGTTCGACGTTTCACAACATAATTCGCAAATGATGTGTTGTTCGTCTGATTTTAAAGTTTGCATTGGTCATCTCCCTATTTAGTTAGTAAAACCCGCATACCATCCGGCTTTACGTTCAACGAGCGAAAGATTATTGATCGATACCGATTAATTTCTAGACGCTTAGCAGCGCCGAAGCCAAGCCCGTTGCTCCCCCCCCTGTGACGAGTGCTACACGCCCTTCCAAATCCTTTGATGTTGGCCGTGATACATCCAAATCAGGGTTCCCAAGCTTTACACATATTCCATTGATTATTCTCTCTTTCCAAATTAAATTTATTAAATATCGTTGCGCCTCTATTGATTTAAACGCCAACTACTTTATGCGGTACATATGGTTCTTCCATGAATGAAATTTCCTCAGGCGTCAACTTAATCGATAGAGATGGAATTGCATCTTCAAGATGAGAAAATTTCGTGGCGCCGATAACAGGAATTGTCACCGGAGTTGTTTGCATCAACCACGCGAGCGCTATTTGAGCACGGGGAACACCGTGTTTTTCTGCTACCGATGCAAGCCTTTCTACGACCAATCGATCTGCACCTTCACTAGAACCATATTTATTTTTTGCAACTTGATCGGTTTCAGAACGCTTCGATGTTTCCGACCAATCACGTGTCAATCTACCTGCCGCGAGTGGGCTGTATGGAGTAATAGCAATTTTTTCTTCTCTACAAAGCGGCAGCATCTCCCTCTCCTCCTCACGATATATCAGGTTCAAGTGATTCTGCATCGATACAAACCGAGTCCATCCGTTTTTCTCGGCCACATGAAGCGCCTTTTGGAACTGCCATGCCATACGCCGATATATCTCGCCTTACCAGCCTTCACAACATCATGCAAGGCCTTCATAGAATTGCTGTCCGAGAAAAATTTTGATGACATTACCATTCAAAACATCTCTGACCGAGCAAATATTAGCCGTGGAACTCTCTATCTCCACTATCAAGATAAATATAATCTATTAGATAAGCTGATGGAATCACATATAAATGAACTCCAAAGATTATGCGAAGAAGCCGGTGATATGGATTTTATAGACGGGAATCTGATTTGGTTCGGATATTTTGAACGTAATTATCTATTTTTTTCAACAATGTTAGCGAGTAAAGGCGCCCCTTCTTTTCGTAATCGGCTCCTTGCCTTTCTCATAAAAGATTTGAGTAACGAGGTTGATACAACAAAAGGCAAGAACAAAGACCTAAAGAGAAATATCATTATTCAGTTTGTTGGATCAGCTTATATCGGAATACTAGAATGGTGGTTTGCAAATAAAATGCCCTTTCCACCTCGTGTTATGGCAGAACAAGTGGGAATATTATTGGAGAGAAATCTATAAATAAAACCGATGAAATCAATTTTACTTTTTTATCTATTATGCGTTTTACCCTGTCTTTTTGGCTGACTACATTACTATAAGGTTTGTAGGCCGTAAGCTTATAATAAGAAGACACAGCTCTGCACAAGTGATAGGTTTCTGCGTAGCGGTTATAGCAGAGAAATTAATTTCTCTTAACTAGTCAACAAGTATAATAAGTCGAGCTGCCCCTCAAAGCAATCCATCAAAGTAATATGTTAGGATAAAATAAAAAAGAAGCAAAAAACGTCTTTATACTTCCATATTTTCCACTTCACCTCTCACCTAAAAGGATTTTAACCAATGCATCCAGAAAGAATAAAACACCCCCGCTAAAATATTCTATTTACAAAATTCAGGAGGAATTAACATGATTTCGCAAAATATTTACAATAAGATTAATAAATCTTCGTGGATACGCGCTATGTTTGAGGAAGGAGCAAAACTTCGAAAGATTCATGGTGCAGAAAATGTATACGATTTTAGTTTGGGTAATCCCGACTATGAACCACCAGTAGAAGTAAAAAATGCCATCAAGAAATATACGTCAGATGACTGTGCTGGACTTCATCGTTATATGAGCAACGCTGGACATCCAGAAGTCCGTGAGAAAATCGCAAAAAAAACGTCTGAGGAAAGCGGCTTGCCTGTAACACAAAATCATATCATCATGACCTGTGGAGCTGCTGGAGGACTGAATGTTGTCTTAAAAAGCATCTTAAATCCCGAAGATGAAGTAATAGTTTTTTCACCGTATTTTGTTGAATATCTATTTTATATTGAAAACTGTAATGGGAAACCTGTAGTTGTCCCGGCAGATACCCAGACCTTTGAACCTTCTCTAGATCTTCTCGCCAGAAGTATCACACCTAAATGCAAAGCAATCATCATCAATTCACCCAATAATCCGACAGGCGTAGTATACAGCGAAGAAACATTAAAAAAGATTGCTGCCCTATTGGAAACTAAAGAAACAGAGTTTAACTCCAAGATACTTGTCATATCTGATGAACCTTACAGCAAAATAGTCTATGATCAAGTGGAAGTACCCAATATTCTGAAGATATTCAAGCATTCAGCCATTGTAAATTCCTACAGTAAATCCTTAGCCATCCCAGGCGAGCGTGTTGGCTATATTGCAGTAAATCCTAGTATTGCTGATGTGGATTTATTAATTAATGGCATGATTTTTTGCAATCGAACACTAGGTTTCGTAAATGCCCCTTCCCTCTTCCAGAAAGTAATCGCCGACTCCTTGGAAACGGTTGTAAATACTGATGAATATAAAAGAAGACGTGATTTCTTATACAATAATCTGATTGAGTTAGGATATTCCTGCGTAAAACCCCAGGGAGCATTTTATCTTTTTCCCCAATCCCTTATTCCCGACGACATCGAATTTGCAAAACGCGCACTGAAATACAATCTCCTTATTGTACCTGGCAGCGGATTTGGTTGTCCTGGATACTTTAGATTGACTTATTGCGTTGATTTCAATAGCATTAAAAATTCTATTCCTGCTTTTAAAGCATTGGCAGAAGAAATTAAGGGGCAGAAGTAACGATGCCAAAAAGAGACAGTCATTTCATGATGATACCGATAAGTTGGCAAGCATCATGAAATGACTGTTTTTTGTGCTTATGCAACTTTAGGAACTCCTATCTTTCCTACCACTGCTCTCTCTCAAGCAGCAGCCCCTATTCAAATTGCTCATTTAGAGTGTGCAGCCAATCCTATTGCACTGCCTACTCCACTGAGAAGGTGTTTTATGATAGTCGAGATGAGGCTGTTGATGCGGGGGTATGTGGCTTGTAAGGTTTGTAGGCCGTAGATAGATGTACCTAAGATACTTAGATAAATGTTACTTTTATGGACATGGCACCAATGGCATGCCCTACTCCACAAAGGCTGGAGCTACTACTTTATGATTGAACATACTTTCTTCTCTCCTGGTCGCTAATTTTAGGCTTCTATTTTCCTGGCAATGATACGATTCATCGCATGGCGATGTGGTGACCTAGCCGAATTGCAGTCAATGATTATCTCCTCGCATCGCAGGATTTCCCAATCATGATAATACCTGGCTAGATCACGAGCCAAGTATATATACGCTGATTAATCCGCTCTCCGGTCTCCCCCGCCTAACAGCCTACTTAATTACTTATAAACATCCTGCCGCTTGGTTGAGATCACGCAAAAGATCCTGGTAGTCTTCGAGTCCGGCATGGAAGCGTAAAATATAACCATCCGGCAAGGATGTAACTTCACGCTTGGCATGCACCGGCAATACAAGCGACAAATGCCCGCCCCAACTTTCAGCAACCCAGAACAGGTTTAGTGCATCGACAAAAGCCTCGACGTGCTCTGCCGACAGGTCCGGACGGAAAACGACGCTAAAAAGACCATTTCCTTTGCCGAAATAGTGCTGGAAACGTTCATGATAAGGTGAGGTTTCCAAAGTCGGCGAAAGGACGTTAGTGACGAAAGGCTGTTTCAAAAACCATTCGATCAGCCGTTGAGCGGTGTCGGCGTGTTGATTGAGACGTTCTTCAGTCGAATCAATTCTGTGATAAAGTCGCGAGCAAGTCGTTGGTGCGACTGCGCCGTTACCGGTTGCGCGCAATTCGTCGGCGATGATCTGCAGATCTTGTGGGTGCTTGGCAATAACAATCCCCGATGGCGTATCACCATATCCACCTTCGTATTTTGTCGTCGCTTGCACAACAATATCAATGCCATATTCAAGAGGTTGAAAACGAACGTGGCTTGCCCATGTATTGTCCATAACAGTACGTAACTTGGCATTTTGTGCTATAGCTATCATGCCATCGATATCGGGTATTTCGAAAGTACCGCTGCCCGGCGCCTCGATATAGACAATCAAGTCTTCACGTTTAGAATATTCGCTAAGTGCTTTTAATAGGACTGAGCGAAATTCATCTGCCGAAGCACCTGCTGAATAACGGATTTGTTTTATGCGTCGCCGATTCAAAAACCGAAGCATTGGTCCATATACATTATCAGGGATAAGAACCGCTTTCGGTGAAAACGCGTCTAAAGTTGTTGCAATCGCGGATAATCCCGATGGACAGATGACGGCACCATGACCTTTATGCAACGCCGCAATTTTTCTACACATAGCGTCGGCTTCAGGTGTCTGTGGAATGCCATATTCCGCCCCGCCATAAGGTGCTCTGCCGCATTTGTCTGCTGTACGATAGGTCTCAAGCTTAGGAAACAAAACTGAACTTTGCCCCCAAGAACCCGTTTGCGAAAAGCAGTCTGCATCTCCAAGACCAGATGGATTTGGATGTCCACAAACCACATAGGGATCGGAAACAGGATCATGTAAAAGTCGTGTTTTAGGCGAACAGAGCGCGAGAAACGCACGTCTTGCTTCGCATTTGATTGAAGCTTCTGGTATTTTGCTCTCCACAGGAATTCTCCTCCAAATTTTATCGTATAGATCTATAATTCTTTAATGAACAAAGAAGTCCTTTTTTACAGAAGGTCAACTTTCATTCCCCAATTTTTTTTTGGAAAAACTTACGTTAGGTGGATTTTAAACAAATAATCTGACACTCTTTTGAAGAATCCAACACACACGCTCTCTCTATCCGATTCTCTTGGATCTATTTTCTCAAGGAGAGGTCTATCTGTACATGTGCTGGTTTAATTGACGCTTACCCACAATTGTTACGGGTGATGACCTTCAGCGTATCGGGTCAAACGACGAAATTTATTTTCAGAAAATATCAATGCGAAAAGACATCCTTGTCCCATTCTTTAATGTAAATCTTTTTTCAGCAGTCCCTGAATCGCTTTTGCCAATTCCTGCACAACTTCCGACGGCGGCTGTTCTTTGGGGTACTTCTTACCACCTACAATCCAGCCATCTTTTGTCGCAAGAATTTCTTGCTTTTTCTTATCCTCTGCCATAAAAACACCCCTCCTTCACTAATACACACACCACCCCAAGGAGACGATTCTACCGTCTCCTCCTTCTTGAATGGATTGATTTTATCGATAAACAAAATAGGTATATAATGGTAGGTATTGCCTGTAGCGTAGATCATTACGGGTTCTTTTGAAGACTAACGGATACCCCCGTTAGCTTTTTATTTGCCACGATCTTTTTCATTACATCATCAGTTATATCCTGTCCGCCATAGACTGCAGCGCCTGTGTCTACGACAATAGTTAAACCTTTAGACTTCGCCACGGCCTTAACAGCATCGTTTACTTTATTTTGAATAGCTTCTAAAAGATTCTGCTGCTTAATTTGAAGACCTTGTTGTAGTTGCTGATAGTATGATTGCTTTTCTTGATCATTCATATTAACTGATTTGGTATCAAAGTTGGTTTTTGCTTGCGCAATAGCATCGTTCATCGCTGTCTGGGCTTTTGCTGAATCGGGATGCTGTTCGACTAGATGTTGATAGTTTACTATTCCAACTGGAAGTGCAGCAGCATAGGTGGTGCTGGTATTAGTAATGGTGATTATACTGAAGAGTACGAAGGTTGCTAGAAAGATATTCATAAGTTGCTTGCTGTTCATTTTTATCATTGGTTATTCCTCTTTTCTCGTTTGATTTTAAAGGACAACTATACATTTAAATTATCCTATTTATCATAATATAAAACTCCAACAGAAGCATCTATCTAAAGATATAGATTGGTGGATATTTACAATTTCTATCCGTGAGGAATTTCTTCATGGCGTTGACTTCGTCATAATTATCTTGGCCATGGTCGCCGCTGACGATAATTTTATCTGATTTTTGTCCTTACTATAAACAAGTTGCCAGCTTATCTCTTTTTCATCCAAAGCTCTTTAAAAGAAGCGAGATTGCTTCTTTTAAAAATTTGTTAAACTACATTACAATAAAAAAAGAGCCTTATAGCCCTTTTTCTATTTCTTTATAGATATCATATCTTCCAATCTCTTTTAATTTTTCTTTCGCATCTTCCAAGGTTTCCCCAAGTGATATTTTCTTTGTGTCGATTATTGTTATCAAGACATATTCATTATTAAAATATGTTATTTGTTCACTCTTATCGCCATTCACCCAAATCAAAGCCCCAGCCATAATATCATCTCCTCTATTTTTGACTATACTTCGGTAAAATGCTATAAATTCCTGCATATAAAAACCGCACCTATTTAAGGATATAAGAAAAAGCACCACCAAAGTGACGCTCTATCTAATAATATATAGTTTACCTACCAGAAAGCAGGATTGCAAGCTGGTGTTTTTTTAGGACTGCATGAAGGATAACATACAGGCGAACAATTTGGCAAGCAATTAGGTGCACAATTGGGTGAGCATTTTTGCCGTAATTTAAACTCAGTTACCCATTCTTCTATTTCGGGATTATCCCATTTTTTCAAAATTACCCCTCCTTCCTAGGAACGTCTTATGTAACATTTTATGTTCTTAATTAATTATGTGCCACTTCCTGTTTTTTATTTTATTAATTGGCTTTTTTAAAGAATTGCCCACAAACAAATCTGCGGTAACTTCCATATAAAACTATGATGTAATATTAGAAAGACAATATTAAGAAGGCAATAAAATGAAATACTTCAAATAACATATCCTTATAATTATTAAGAGCATCTTTGATCATCATACATATAATCAAGGTTATAATAATTGCAACAAACCGTATTGTAAATATAATTGCTCGGTTCATATCCTAGACCAACTCCTTTTGAAGCATACTTCTCACTTCGTATAATAAACCGCCTACATTTGTAAGCGGTTTGGAGTTTGTTATATTTACTTACACTATCATCCTATCATAAAAACCAGCTCCATGTGCGTCCACTTTGTTTTTTGAAGCAATTTTATAACTTTATAATGAATAGACCTTATACGTTTTTCAGTACAATGAAACATGTCCGCTATACTATGATTTGATCTACGGTCGATAATGGATATAATGGTTTTAAAAAGGAGGTCATCATGTGAAATGTATCACCTTACTTACATTAATGATAATGCTTTTATGCTCGTCGATTGGACTTACTGAACAAGGAAAAACATATGTATATAGTGATATTCTTACCGCTAATTTCCCTGAAGATTGGACTACAAAAACATTTGGCCGTGTAATAAGAAGTATTTCTCCCACTAAATTACCTACAGTAGCTATAACAATTTTTCCAATTAGCTTTAGCAAAATGAGTCTTGATGAACGAATTATTAATTGGCAAAATTATGTTACTACTAAGAAAATATAACCTGGCCACGTAGAAGAGAGCTATAACTTGTATATCGACAATAGAGAAGCAAAATTACTGCTTTATTCCACTTCTTGTTCTGATCTTGCAAATGGAGCCAAAACATATTGGATTACTGTTTTGTATATGGTGATCAATATATCTATGATATTTCTGCTATAGGGAAATATCATGATTTAGAAAATGATCGCAAAATCTTTGATGACATACTATCTAGTATTAAAATACTAAAATGACCATACGTCAGCACTCGTTGCTGGTTTTTCTATTCCCACCTATTCCACCTACACTCCGTCTTGTATGGTCTTTCCACCCTTTTTCAATGCTTGCCTAATCGTATGTTCTATACGTTGATTTTCATGCATACATTGGATCCAGGGGGAGATCAACTTGATGATTGAAATCATTCAAAATTCAATTCTGCTTATGATTACTCCGGTAGCAACCGTCGCACTTATATGGATAATTTGCAAAATATTTGAAGGTCATTAGACCTTCCTTTTATTTTACAGATAACCTAAAACCGTATATGATCACTCCCACCAATTTATTTCTAAAACCAACTCCGCCCACACATCACTCTCACCAATCACATCATAATTCATAATCTAATAGCAAAAGAAGGAATTGATTTTTATGCAAGTGCCATTATGCTGGCTGTCGGTATGTGAATATGATGTCTACAAATCACAAGGTCTTTTATGATAGTCAGGATGAGGCGGTTGATGCGGGGTTTGTGGCTTGTAAGGTTTGTTAATGTCCGCAAGTTACTTACATAAAAAGGAGGTCAGCGAATTTATGTCCGTTGACCTCTCTAACGCTTATTTACTTAAAAAATTACTTTTTGCTCAAACCAGAACTTGCCTTTTTCATAGTATTCAATAAGAACAAACCTATCTGGTATATTTATTTCATAGTAAATCCCTAACCGATATCTACAGACATGCTCTGGTAGTATCATTTCTATTATATTCTACATCAACAAAATATTCTTTAAATGGTGTTGTTTCTATTTCATGTTTAAGATAACACATCATATGAGCGCATAAAGATCTTTCTGATATATTTCGTACAATGGAATCAAGCTCATTACACAAAAATACTTGATTTGCTTTATAGAATACTTGTAATAGTTCAATTGATTGATTTTTTTCAGAGATTTTATTTTTAAGCCATTGTGAGTTCCTATTATTCTCAATACATTCAAAATATAATTCCATTCTTTCTAAGTCATCGTTAATTTGACTTAATATATAATGAGACCATGTTAATTTGGGATGAACTTCATCAAAATTCGAAAATTTATTATGAAAATTCATCATTGCTTTCAGGTTTATCTCACTATATCTTTACTAAACGCACTATTCAGTTTAATCGCAAGGTTCTTTATAATACGTACTCTAGAAGATGGTCTATTTTGTGATTGATCAATTTGGGTTAGTATTTTACCAACGTCCCAATAACTTCGAAGATTTTTGGGGCTAGTTGACGATACTTTAACAATTACACTATATAATCTATCGACCCAATAATCTAATTCATTCATATCTTCAATTCTTATTTCTGGTTTAGTATCTATGATAGAACCTTTGAATGAGTTTTTTGTAATTACCAATGATTACTTCCCTCCCCAATAAATCTTAACGCCTGAAAAATATTTAACAATAATAATGACTCACTTAATTGGTATTTTATCTTAATAGCTTCTTTACCTGCTAATTCTTGAGAAAAAATCTATATTCTGAAACAATATGTAAAAATATGAGTACACAAAAAAAGACACAGCACTATGGGCTGTGTCCTTATTTTACTTTTTCGCCGTTACAAATGGTCGGTTTCCGTATTGGGTCAAACGGCGATTTTTTTGGGAAAAACGCTGAGTCAAGGAACCGCCCCGTTACTCATAAAACAAGTGTCCCTCCCGACTGCATTACATGAACCGGAATTCTGTAGCGTTTTTCCACTACCTTTTTAAACTCCTCAGGCGAGGCTTTTATTAAGGGATTAGTATTATAATGCATTGGAATTACTGCTTTAGGTTTGATCAGTCCTACCGCATCTACCGCGTCGGCTATTCCCATAGTGTAATTATCTCCTATTGGCAGCAACGCATAATCGACTTTAGCCTTGGCGATGAAGGCCATGTCACCAAATAAGGCGGTATCACCGGCAAAATAGATGGTTTTCCCGTAGAAATTAACAATGAACCCAGCGGCCAGTCCTCCGGGGACACCGGAACCATGAACAGCCGGTGTTAACTTGACGTAGCCGAAGTCAAATACCCGCTGACCACCGATATCCATAGGGACCACATCACATCCTTGCTCTTTCAGCAGTCCGGCAAGAGCGTTAAACGTAATAACCTTAGCACCAGTGCGTTTGGCAATTGGAACGGTATCCCCCAGATGGTCCTGATGACCATGTGAAACAAGGATGTACTGGCATTCAATTTCATCGGCATTAGCCGCCTTCCACGGACTTTTACTCAGATAAGGATCGAAGATCAACCTTGTGTTGCCGTGAGAAAGCATAAACGCCGATTGCCCATAGTAGGTCAGGGTAACTTTTTCGTTAACTGGGTTGTCATTTACGCTTGCTGCTGCGGTCAGCGAGCTGCTCAGCAGCAGCATTAAAAAAGTTGCATAAACCAGAAATTTTCTCAACACGTTTTCCCTCCTATTATCCTTTAGTCAACAAGTTGTACGCCTTAGATTAATATATAAAATATCTTTCTCTCCAAAATCCTCTTTCCCCTGCCAGACTTTGATAAAAAAACCATATATTGAACAATGCTTCTCCTATAACACTTTAAACAAAAACCAGCAAAAGACTCGTCACACATCTAGCATTGCTATGCCTACTTCTTATTACGAAACTGAACTGGCGTCATTCCATATTTTTTCTTAAATAATCGATTGAAATGTTCCACGTTCTGATAACCTACGCTATCAGCAATCTTTTCAATTGTCATACTTCCATTTTTCAAAAGAGTACAAGCTTTTTTCATCCGGACATTTCTAAGGATTTCACCAAATGTTCCCCCAGATTTTTCTTTGATATATTTCGATAGATAGGGGACCGACAGATGCATCTGTTCCGAAAGTTCCTCTAACGTGACAGTCAAATAATTCGTTTGGATGTAATTTATGATTTCATTAATTCTTTCATCCCTGAATTTATCTTCCGCCTGTATTTCGTCTAATTGATTGACAGCTACTACAAGGGCATTGATCGAAGATGTAATAATGTCATCATCAATTCCAACACCCCAGAATAATTTGTTGTTGCAGCTAACTCCAACATAGGAAACCGCCTTGGAGGACGAGCCCTTTGAAAGTGCATGTTCTTCATAAATGGCTAATTCATAATGGATGTCAAAATATTGTTTAATCGCATTGCTGACAGCATCCAAACGCCCATTTCCATTCCCGACAATCGTTCTAACCTGTCCATTATGATTTATGATAACTTGTGCCATGATGCCATCCATTTGTTTAAAGCGAAATTCTTCTATGTGGAAATACGGAGTATTATTCACATATTTCTCTTCAAATATGTGATATACCCATTGCGGTGATAATTCTTTGTGTTCCCTGTCAGAAACACCTTTAACAGTATAACCCACGTCTTCTTTCATCTTAGCAGGAATGGCCATTCCATAATTTCCTTCCAGAATGTAACCAATACCGCCTTTCCCTGACTGACTATTAATTCTGATGACATCTGAATTATATTCCCTCCCAACATCCTTAGGATCAATAGGAAGGTATGGAACTGACCATGTATCAGTTTTCTTTTCTGCCCTGTAATTCATCCCCTTAGCAATTGCATCTTGATGGGATCCAGAGAAAGCGGTAAATACTAGTTCGCCTGCATATGGTTGGCGAGCATGCACTTGCATTCGAGTTAAATTTTCATATTTCTGGCATATTTCAGGCATATTGCTAAAGTCAAGTTTAGGATCAACACCATGTGAAAACAGGTTCATTGCCAATGTAATAATATCAACATTTCCTGTTCTCTCTCCGTTTCCAAATAATGTTCCTTCAATTCGATCGGCGCCCGCAAGCATCCCCAGTTCGGCATCACAAACACCGCAGCCCCTATCATTGTGAGGATGCAAACACAATATAACGGAATTCCTGTATTTCAAATTCTTATTCATAAACTCCACTTGACTTGCAAATACGTGGGGCATTGCATTTTCTACCGTAGTTGGCAGATTAATAATCGCTTTTTTATCAGGATTGGGTTTCCATACATCCAGTACCGCATTACATATTTCAAGTGCATAATCCACTTCCGTTCCAGGAAAACTCTCCGGGCTGTACTGGAATGAAAAATTACCGGTTGTCTCTTCTGCCAATTTCTTTAATAACTCTGCTCCTTCAACAGCAATCTGCTTGATTTCTTCCTTATTCTTTCTAAACACCTGCTCCCTCTGAGCAACAGATGTGGAATTATACAAATGAATTACAGCATGGGGTGCGCCCTTAACAGCTTCAAATGTTTTTTTAATAATATGTTCTCGGGCTTGTGTTAGTACCTGAATGGTTACATCTTCAGGTATCATGTTTCTCTCTATTAATGCCCTTAAGAAATTATATTCCGTGTCTGATGCCGCTGGGAAACCCACCTCAATTTCTTTGAAACCAATGTCCACCAGCATTTGAAAAAAATCTATTTTTTCCTCCAGGCTCATTGGTTCGATAAGTGCTTGATTTCCGTCTCTTAAATCAACGCTGCACCAGATTGGGGGCTTATCGATATGATCTTTCCTAACCCAGTCATAAGATACTTGGGGTGGCATAAAATATGCCCTTTCATATTTTTCAAAATTCTTCATAATATCCTCCCTTTTTTCACCGCATGAAGCAAAAAAATCTTCCGTCCTATAATTCATAACAACGAATTATAGAGACGAAAGACAAAGCTCTCGCGGTACCACTCTATTTCATGATCAACATACGCTCATCGGCACTACTAATGCCTATCCCGATAACGGAGGACTCCCGTCATGACCTACTATATTTCAGCCAGAAGCTCCAAGGCGAGTTCACCACATTTCTTATACTGTTTCGCATCATCCAACAGCTTTCTGAAATCAATTTGTGGATACTATTCCTTTTCATAGCCTTTCATATGAAACAAATTATTAAATTATCCAATAATGTAATTCACTTCAAAGATTATAATAACATCTTCACGGGATTTCTAATCCCTAATTGGATAGTACCATATATCTTCCACATTGTGTAGTGATAAATTTAATCAGTTTTCTTGATCTTATTTAATTGTTTTGCTATTAATCATAAAATAAAGCGAAAGAAGGGCAAGTTTTTAAGAATATTAAGCTTGGAAGAACTTCAGGGTCAGGCTTGACTTATTATAAATAACTCCTGCCCAAGCGGAAATGGGATTGTACTTTTCTACGATTCGTGTCGTCATAATTGACGAACAAACCCATCACACTTCAGCATCTCAGCGAGGGGTTTAATATTAATATCGACGCTGGCTTTTTCTTTTTCAAGTCCTAAGGCGTTCTCTGTTTCCAATGCCTCTGCTTCCAGCAGTAGAAACTTTTGAGCGTTCTCTTGCCCTTCTATCGATGATGCGTACTCATATAGCACCGCCTCGCTATCTTCTGTCTGCCGTTTTTAATTAGAATAGCAGCCGGCAAATGGCGCCCCTGCTTAAAATATCGGTAATTCAACTTTGAAGCATTTCGGCTTCCATACATGTCCATCAATGCTGAGATCCAGCTAGGTATTCCGTAGGCGCCATTACCAATCTTAAGGTGCAAAATCTCATTGACTTGGAATTCAACTGGCGTACTATCGTCAAAATTGCCATTTCGCATATCCATGATCCGAGAATCACCAAATTCTTTAAACCAGACAACTTTATTACCGTAGATAATCTGTACGTACCGCCTAAATTTCTTCTTACGCTGAAATTTATTCCCATCACGGTAGTAGGTAACGTCAACAGCTACTCATCTTTTTGTTACGCGAATGCTAGAGGCATCCTCAATCATATGAGCTGTAGCACGAGCGCATTCATGGCCTTGATTATATGCACGGTCTGTATAACATTTCACTGTATCACCTCATTTTCATATAAATAAGGCCCGCAATGCAGGCTTTCACTAAGGTTTATTATAAATTCAAAAACATTTCTTTTTCCAAAGGCACACTAAAGGTGTTCCAAAGGTAATTTCTACGTAACATTAGCAACAGCTATTCATCTATCTTTCATCCGGCGACCGTTTATCTCTACATGATACTCACCTCTTCAGTTTAGCTATCATACAATATATTAATTGATGATAAAGGAGGAATACTTATGGGTTTAGGTTTTGGAGGCGGTCGCAATGGCTTCGGCGGTTCCGGCTGCATTATTATTATAATTATTATCTTGTTATTTTTCTGCTTCGATAATAACGATTGTTCCTCTGGTTGTTAATTTTTCTAAATTAATCCGCCAAACCGTTTCCTCTTGCAAACCACGTTTCCACCAAGACGTGGTTTATTTTTTTGCATAAGAAAAGCGCCCTAAAAGGACGCTTGCAACGATAATATCTACAGCAGTCATGATTACATTGATTCGTTATATTTACTTCAAAAATAACATACTACCATAGTGGAACTCGCATGTCACTACCATGTTTTCGCATCTAAAGCACTTAGCTTTTCGCAGCCCTCACGAATGTCACGATAGTAAGTGCTTTCGTCAATTCCTTCACGCTCGCATATGCTTGATACTTTTTCTCTGTCAAGATAAACTGCTTGCAAAATGCGATATCGTCGCTCATCCTCAGCCTTTCCAGAGGTCTCGCAATAAATCTTAGGTTAGTGTCCAGGAAAGGATTGGGCTATTGGCTTTCATATCGGTAGCCCCAAAGTAGTTCACCCAACCCACAATGCACTGCCGGAGCTTCTCTATTCTTTGCTCCATACTCATGGCATAACTTCACCCTGTTATTTCTTTCAGCTTCTATTTGAATTTCTTCACCGGTTTAGGGTGAACCCTAATTCCCATTCCATCTTTCTTGTGATAACACGAGAAACCTAGAAGTTTCAGCTTCCACGGCCTGGATTGTCTTCGATGGTTCCCGAAAGCAAGCGCATGAGTTTATCGTGATTTACGGTATCAAAATACTTCGCCAGGTCGATAGTGACTGTCCAGGTATATCCTGCCTCGATATATTCCTTGCATTTTAATATCGCTTGCTTCGCACTTCTTCCAGGTCTGAACCCGTAGCTATTTGCTGAAAACTGCATTTCATAGATTTAGGGCGGTCAATGCCGCCCTTTATTTATTGTTTATTCCAAGGCTTAAACGCCTTGATTTTATCTAGCAGTCCAGTAGTATTACCATCAAACGTAATTGCTCTATCATCAAAAATAACCACTGCTGGCGGTTTTTCATCCGTTACATCGTCGACTTGTATCTCATATTTTTTCAGCCATGCCTTTATTGCTTCAATTCCTCCTGGCTTATAGCATCGTGAAGAAACAACAACCACCCGATAGTGCTTACGAACTTCTGTTATAGCTTCCTTAATGCCTTCTACTGGCGGGTCAGGAATGATATCTGCACCTTGCCAACGACTCGTATAGCTATTAATTACTCCATCAAAATCGAATATTACAGTTTGCTTGCTCAATTACATTCCTCCTTTCTATTAATTTGCCTCAACAGGACTGATTTTATTATAGGATTCATGGTTATTACCAATCCCAAATTCGTTGTTTCCCTTTGCTGGCACCGGATCAATCTGGCGGACGTTAGCGAGTATCCATGCATAACGATCAATTGTGTAATCACCAAATTCCAGTTCATTACCCATTACTTTCATGTCATTTTCTAAGACTGCTACTACTCTTTTTTCACTGCTTATTTTTAGTGATACTTTGCCGATTACTTTAAGACATCAACTAGATCGGCTAATAATTAGATCCAGGCCTCGGATAACAAATTCTCTTGTCGCTTCCTTTTGGACCTTGATCTAGCATGCAACCAGATTGATCTTTTAATGCTGAATAAAACGGTTTTTCGAAAGCAATATTCATATGCCACTTCTGGCAACTTTTTGCTGCGTGTATGACAATCTTTCCTCTGTACTTCGTTGCCCATGATCTTGTCTCTATATGCTTTGCACCACAGGCGATTATACTCGCCCACGGCTTGTAATATGGTTATTGCTTTCATTGATGCCAGCCTTCTTTCTGACGTATATTAATCGTAAAATATACCAACACTTAAAAATAAGGAACTTTAATGGAGTTGGTTTATTTGAGCAATCAAACGTTATTCTGGGCGAGTTTAATACTCTCATGGTCATCTACCCTATTTCTGAGAAAAGAAGACCTAAAGCGATATATGCCTGTTTCTTTATTCTGTATGCTTGCTTTCTCCTTTATTTTTGAGGCTGGTATTTCTCTACATTGGTGGGCAGTAAAAGAGACCTTCTTCCCTCTTATAAATTTACCAATATTCCTTTATGGTGCTTATCTTATTGGTACAATCTGGATTTTCAAATACACTTATGGACACTTTTGGCTGTTTCTTATCACAAATATCATTTTAGATTATATCTTGATATTTTTCCTGATTGATTGGTTTATTCAGCGTGGTGTTTGGGAATCTTACATATCTTATTCGCAAGTATTACTTATCACTACTGCACTCGCTATCCTTATCTACGGATACCAGATGTGGCAAGAAGGGCCGACTGGATTAGTATCTATGTCTAGTGTACAGCCTGCAATGAGCAAACCACTGAGCGAGGATAATCCGGATGAATCTGATAGCAAGTAGACTCACTCCCAACTGATAATCTTCAATTCCAACCCGCCCCACACATCGATCTCACCCATTAAGTCATAATTCATCTCCCTAATTCCTTCGCGAAACTCCACAACCTGCCGAGGATCATCTCCCTGGCAGTACTGCTCAGCAATATGCGGCGTGTCACTAGAATTCACGGTAAATTGCATTGCAACTAAAGCCAACACCAGAATAAACTGCTTCATTCTCAACCCCATCTCCTTTTAACTTCCGCCTCAACCAGTTTCATTTTTGCCTTAGATCCGATTACTTGCTTTACCCCTACGCAATAAGTAAGCTCCTCATCAGTGAGTAAAGCCACAGAATACACTATCCGCTGCGCATTTCGTCTCTCAAACATGTTTATCGGGACAACCTGGTACTGTCCTCACATCTCGACAATACCAGCAACATCGATTAGCCTGGCGACATTCTGTGGGAGAGACTTAAAATATTCACCGCTAGTGACGTTTAATTCGTCAACAATGTTGCTTCTACGCCATCACTCAGATCAGGGATATTGTCTACCTGGCGATCAGCAAATACTATACTTTGACACTCACGGCAACGTCCTTTCGTTCGACCACGCCATTATACATATTAGCAAAATACTTGTATTAAAAGATAATCAACTAGAAGCTACGCGTTGTGCAAAGTACAAGACCTACTTCGTTCTCTTGTTAAATGTTTACTATGTAGTTTAAATTTCTCTGAAACAGGTTATACAGATACAAAGGTACTACGTATCGGTTATTAGGTATATAATGGAAAAACTTCCTATAGAGGCAAATTTCTAGGAAAATGCATGGATAAAAAAAATACCTACGGACTGGTTAGATGAAAAGATTGGGAATGACTGTATTAGTTTTATTAATAATTCATCCTTCAACCCATCATCAAAATGTAATAACGATACTGTGTATTGATCAACTTCATACATAAATTGTTACCTCCGTTTATTTTAAATTTAACCAACATAACCACGGATCTCTTCTTTTCAATGTGTGTATCCTGTATATCGGCTTTCACTAACATACATTCCGTAATATCTATAAATTAAACTACCAAAAGTAAATTTGTTCCTCATTCTTTACCCGTACACGTAAGTTGGATTTTGGATAGGTATAAATTAGAAATTTTAATATCTTGTCTTTGCAATTATATTTATAAGAGCCATAATTTAATGATGCAGTAAATTATCTCCACTCGCAAAAAAAGCCCCAGACCGAAGTCCGGGGATAAAATAAAAAGCCGTTTAACCATCAAACATTTTAAATACGAATAATGCAAATAAGAATATCATTAAAAGAGCAATCGGTATCGGAGTTCGGTCATCGGTACGGTGGATTTTAAATAACTCAGTAAAGAACATCGCAGTAATCCTCCCTTTAAAACGTTTCGTTTAAATAAAATATATCATGACTATATAGTCAATGTTTTTAAATTTATGTAAATTTATATGTACAAGAAATAGCATACAATCCGATTCTGAAAAAAACCTGAAAAGAATACTGGCATACCTCATAAAATAAACAAAAGCCGCATACCAATACAAACCCAGTCGGCGGCTAAAATATCACTGCGTCAATAAATACCCGCCAACAGTCGTCCCAATAATCCACCCAATCCGTTCCTTCTTCCGAGCGGATTTTTCTTTATCTATTTCCTTTTTATTCACTGCAGCCTGCTTCTCTAGTTCCTGATTAGCAATTAATCTTGCTTGAGTATTTGCCATGTCGGTTACATCTATTTTAGGGCAACGGCAGGAGAACAACGTTCATGCCACCCTTTCTCTAGTTTATGATATTTTTGAATATAATTTATTACTATTGAAATCTTAAAAATCTTCATAATATACTAATCATCAAAGCCTTCCGACAAATGCCGGAAGGCTTAAACTTATTGGAAGATTTTCATAAATATTCACACAAAATATCTATATCTTTTTCCATAACTCAGCTTTACTTATACCAATTATCGGGAATTAACTTCTTACCATCCCACCATTTCTCTATCACGGCTTTTTGAAACTCCTCATTATTCAAATTAGTATGATCAACAATAATGACTTGGATTTTACCGTCTAATTCTTTAACTCGATTAAAAATAAATTGATATAGATTATTTACTTCTTTCTTATCGGTGTCTTGTGCATCAATCTCAGATGGAAAATACACCTGTGATGGTTGGTCAATAAAGAAAAATCTAGGAACAGGTTTATTCAGAGAAATAAAATACTTTTGTAGAGCAAAATAGGCAATCAAGTGTATTCCTACCCAGTTCGATCCACTGCCAAGCTGTTGTAGCGGCACCGGTCGTTCAGGTTTATCCACTACAACAGTCGTATTGGGTCAAACAGCTAATTGGTACTATGTTGAACATTGCCGCTTTGATGGCAGGAATGCCCTTGTGAATTGTCGAAGCAACATCAAATTACCAAATATTACTAAAGGAGCTATCGAAACTATGCGCAAACCGTACCTATTTATCCTATTTACTCTTCTCATCACTATATCTCTCATTACTCCCGTCCTAGCTTCCTCATCGGCACCCTCCATCTCAGCTGAGGTTGCGGAAAAAATGTTAATTGACGGCAACAAGCGTTTCCTCTCCGAGAAGTACGCTGACCGCGAAATTAGCAAAACCAGACGAATCGAATTGACCAAAGGTCAGCATCCCTTTGCCGTGATTGTAAGTTGCTCTGACTCTCGTGTTGCACCAGAGCTCCTTTTCGATCAAGGTTTGGGGGAACTCTTCGTCGTGCGCGTAGCTGGCAACGTCCTTGATGCCATTGAGTTAGGAAGTGTCGAATATGCTGTGGAACATCTTGGTGCCAAGCTAATTGTTGTATTAGGTCACGAAAAATGTGGTGCCGTGAAGGCAACGGTTGATGGTGGCGAATTGTCTCCCAATATCAAAGTAATTGCAGACAAAATCCAACCTGCTGTTGCAGCAGCTAAAGCAAAGCACTCTGATAATGTATACGAAGCCGCAACTGACGCTAACATAATCAACATGGTAGCTTCTTTAAATAGCGATCATGTAATCACTCATGTTGAAGGTGTAAAATTTCTAGGAGCCAAGTATCATCTTGAATCGGGAGAGGTTGAGTTCATCAAGTAACCAAATGGAACTAGGGTAATAATTATCAAAAATAGGTAAACCTCAACCCTCATTTCGAAGGTTGAGGTTTACCTATTCTATTGCTAGCACTGGTGCACTTGCTTTCAGTAACTTTGGAAAAACTCATTCCATAATCTTATATATAAATGTTACTTTTATGGACATGGCAGCAAGGGATGGTCTTCCATTCATACATCGGTTTTAATGCCGTGTTCATAACTTGTTAACTCCTACTCAAACTTTACCTTCCAAAATTACCGGGGCTACGTCAGCCTATCCATCGACTTTCCCGATGGCCTTTGCTTCTTAGCCCATCCTTCTTTCGAGCAGTATACGGTTGACTACCTGCTTCTGGCTTGTTATTTGCCCGAAGAACGCTTGAAAGTTACCCCGTTCCTGATACTTGTTTTGCGTAAACGGTAGAGCCGCACTATCCGCCGGATTTCTTGAGAGTAAATACTGGTCGCCGTACCAATCGCCAGCCTCGTTATCCTTCCCATTTTGAGCCAAGCCCGTTAATCCGCGTTGAGGGCTTGTCGCGAGTTCACGACGGTTCAAATGTGCGTTCACTTTTGTTACTCATGGTTCACCAGTTAGCGGGGGTTCCCAGTCAGACTCTGAGTTACCCGCGTTTCACCCATGCATTCGCTGGTTTGATGGTCATTCGCACCAGCGTGGGTAATACATTCCCTGCTTACCTCAGGGGTTGGGAATTGAATGATTATTCTCACCCAACATCAAGTATCAGATATCAGGCCGAGGGAGAGGATTTTTTTATTTTTTTATTTTTTCCTCTTTCATTTCCGGCCTACCCTCCATCCCAATGTGCGGCTTTTGCCACCCAAGTTTCGGAGGAGCGGGTCGCACGATACGGTTCTGCGTATCAATCCTAACGATGAAAATATACGCATCTGAACCATCTAGGGGTTCAAATCAACTAAACGGTTAATTATTACTAATAACTTCTGAGACTATTTCTCCCGCGACTTCAGCAACAGCTCCAGCAACCTCTCCAACGGCTTCAATAGCATTTCCCGCTGCATCGGTCATGAATTCAACTGATGCAGCAACCGCTTCTGTATCGATAGTTGTAGATAGTAGGTTTGCTGCACTCTTAATTGCAGCAGTTGGTTCTATAAAACTTGCGACTCTGTCTGTAGGTTGTAACAGATTTTCACTGATTCCATCAGAGACCATATCACCTTTGAGTTCCACGTTCACAATAGAATTCACAATACCGGCATCTGCAACACTCACCGATTCAGTAGTTGAAGTCGCAAAGTTTCTCGCAGCTCCCGCGCCGCCACCACTACCGCCTCCGAATTTCGGAATCAGATCATTTCCACTACTAAAGTGATCATCGAAATTTCCACTTGAGACATCACTTAGTTCCATGAGCTGCCGATTGTTTCTTCGCTTTCTTACGTATCCTTCTAAAACTAATATAAAAATTACAGAAGCTACTATAATAGCCAGCCAAAGCATAGTCAACCAATCCATATACAATCCCCCAGTACTCTAATTCACACAATCCAGCAAATCAAACATAATTTTGCAGGAGTTTTTTAGCCATTACATGGCATATTACTATTTGTTATGCATTAATTCCAGTTATGTATTAATTCCATAATTTCCGATTGAACCTTAAACAAACCACTCATATCATCCACTGCAATCATAACTTTAACGCCTTTTTTAACGCCCTGTCTACTTTCTCTTTCGGTGCACGTTCACGACTACTTGAACTAAGCCCCAGTTTTTTACCCATGATTTCCTGGATACTGACCAGTATCATTTCCAATGTGAAATAGTCAGTTTCCCTTCTAAGAGCTCTTCTAAGATAATTAAACGATTTTTTCACAGTCGCTTCATTAGAAAAGAATATTTGCATAAAAGCCGTAGCTGCCCATCCTCTATTCTCATTGCTAATATCATTAAACAGATTCTGCGATAAAAGGTCAATGTCATCAGTGGTTCCTAGCCATCCCAATACCCAGATAGCCCTACACCGTAAACTATCGATATCACTTTTTAAAAATAGTCTCGCCCATTCTGCCGTCTCATCAAGCCTTTTGCCACCATAGTATTTCATGCGTCCCAGCATTTGTAATATATCCCCTTGCAGAACGGTGTCAGCTTCCTTGGTGATTCTCTCCAATAAGTAGTCTTCAGCAACCGGACCTCTGTTAGTAAAATTCCGCCTCATTAGCTGGAATAACTCCTCATTAATAGCTCGTTCCTTTAAAAGCTCGTAGTGAAAATCAAGATGCTTTTTATCATCTGATTCTTTTAGCTTTTTTAAAAACTCAAGGTGTACAGAATAATCTTTTATTGCTTTAATATTATCAAACTCGTTTTGTAAATCCTCAATTGTTTCTAATACAGACATTTATAACCACGCCCTTATTCCTCAGTGAACATTATTTCTTTGCTTGAATAAAAGAATTAGTCTTCTCATTATACTCCGCTGCGTCCCAGTTAGTTTGAAAAATCGGTTCTAATAGTGGTTCAAAAGCCATTATTCGCGAAAGGGTGAGCAGTTTAGCCTTGGACGAATCCTCAAGATACTCCTCACCCCTCATAAAACATTAATCGTACTGTAACTAATTAAATTCTCCCATTACACGTATCTATCTATTTCCTTGTTAAGTGCCTCAACAACATGTTTTTCTCCATCAGTTAGCAAACTTTCATCATGTACCATAGTTCTAACGAAAACATTATTTTCAAAAGCGAACTTAATATTCCTCGTCATCAGCTCCTCCGCTTCTTTTAGAGCTAGCTCTCCTTTATTGTCTAATACATGGCACAAAACAGCTTCTTCTTGAATTCCATTATGTGTAAATATAAGAGTAAATATAGGACGCATATATTCAGAATCCTTTTCTGAAAAAGAATCAGTTATTAGTACAGAATATTCTTTTGATATGTTCACTTCAGATAAACTATTTCTCCTAGAACATTTATTTCTATTGATAAAAATTACTACTATTAAAATTATTACCAATGTAATTATACCTAGTATCATAAATATCGCCTCCTTTTCAACTAAACTTTAATCTTTCCTATCAAATCAAGCTATCACGAAATGGATTAGCAAAATCCAGTTCCTTTTCCTCGAACAGTTTCTCGGTCTGATCTAAACCAAACTGCTTTTTGTAATCAAGTTCGCCTTCGGTAATCGGGATCAACCATAAAAATTGAACTATACTAGTTTTCAAATCCAATAGTTCAAGCTCTTCTCCATCTAAATAAGGCAGGCTCAGCATCCCGCGAGTACATAGTGAGCCTTCAATCCATGGTTTTCCAAAATTTAAGGCGTGCCCGAAACGCAGAATAGTACCCGAATGGTAGTAATGCGCCAAAACGGTAAGCAATTCAATATTATCTATGTGCTGAATCTCAGAAAACATATGTATCTCAATCGGCCTTGTCTCTCCCGGCTGAGACATGCCACAGGTCGCATAAGTCCACATCTCACGGTCATCATGAGGTGGGAACTCTAAAATATGAAATCCGGGTGGTAGTTCATCAACTGGACCTTTTGTCCAATATCGCTTACTCCCCTGAGCTCTCCAAACCTGCTCGTAATGTGCTGTGATTTTAAACAAATAACTGTTCATAGGGTAATCACCATCCTATAATTTAAATATCACATGAAGATAGCTCAGTTAACAATACTTGCGAGATACCATCCAATTATAGATACACTTGATTGGTCTTTTATTAACCAAATAATCACCCCACCGAACTTCTACTTTACCAAACCCTTGAGTTAATGTATCTAAATATATTTCTGCTGTGGATGTCACTATGTTCTTCCCAAATATAAGAAATAAACATTCACATAGTACTATTAGGATTGGTCGTAATTGCAAGCATGAACACCACATTTTTCGCAGGAAAAAAAGTAATAGATACCATCCCCATATAGCTCAACATCTCCAATGTCAAACTGTGCAACAAAATTCATTAAATGTTTACATTCTGGGCAGATTGGATAATGGATTTCATTTATACTTGTTGGCATGCCTCCTATTTGCGTTAACGGGACTTTGGCAAATTGATGGGCTGTGTAGGTAGATTTTTTATGTTCTCTAGATAGCTTTATACTATAATCAAAACGTTGAGTTATTTCTTCATCATTATTTGTAAATCGTTCAAAATTTTCCTTGAAAAAATCAGATGGTGTATTATGCAAATGCCATTTAACCTGATCTCCTATTTGCTTCATAAATAAAGTTTCGTAACAAGCACAGTATAAACATGTTGCCAATTTGTCTTTTTCATCAAAAACCAAAGTAAGTGGTTGATGGCAATATTCACAAACATCTACTAATGGTTTAAGATGAGAAGAATCTGAAATTACCCCTTTTTCACAGCGTTGAAATGAGGTAACCTTATTAGAAAACAGCTGCTGAATTCCACCTCTTCCATCTGGATACCATCCACCAGTTTTAGCATATTCGATAGGAACAATATTTAATTGTTCAGTCCATTTAGGAATTGGTTGGATACTATTATTTTGCAGAAATTCCAAACTTGTTTTACATGGAATTTGAGCAATGCAAGAAAGTATATGGTTTATTTCTAAGCTTTCTATTTCGTCAGATATGCATTGAATTAGATTTCTAGCAATATTTTCATCTGCACGTAAATATAATTCTCCATAATAATAAACCTTTTGTTCTAAGAGATAATTATAAAACTTAATTGGTAATTTATTGCCACACCCATATGCAAATAGCACAAAATAAAGAAAGACATCAATTTTCCCTTCCGCCTGCATACTATCGTCGGCAATAGCAATATCAATAAAGTTAATGACCTCTTCATTTGTTAAAGCAGCATATTCCTGATACAATGTACAGCTATTCGAAACCTCACCCATTATATGCTTTTTATACAATTCTTCCGCAACTCTCATGCTTGCTTCATTTCTCCTTTTTGCTCTTTTTTATTTCAAACGCGAAAAAAGAAGAATCAGCCCTCCAAGAAGAGAGAGCATTGACACTAATTATCTTTTCTGCTAAATCCGCATAGATATTTCATATATAATAATACATTTTTTACTTCTTCACCTCTACAAAAAGATATATATTTACTAATATTAGTAAAATAAAATCAAAAGCAATATTGCAATATGATAAAATATTATTATTCATACTAAATTAAAGTGATGGTAGCAAAAAAATGAAAGCAACTATTAATCGAAAACTTTTTATTAAAAACATTTCCCCTATCCCTGCTACTGGTGGTGTATCAATACTAATTGCTGATCAGTGGCTAGTTTTGGTCAAGGCGGTGCATCCGCCTTTTTCTTTAACCGCTCAATCGAACATACGTACTAACCACGCACATTTCTAAGAGCAGTAAAACTTTAGATACATGAAAAGAAGGTGATCTTTATGCGGGCTAGTGACAATATGATATTGCCATCTATGTTCGTGTTTGACCAGTCAGTACTGACGATCAAGCCGACAAAGGTACTATAGAAAACCAAATTGAATTCGCAAAAAAGTACTGCGATCTTCATCAACTAAATATCTTTAAGATTTATAAAGACGATGGAATATTAGGTACTCTCCCCTTTGAATCCCGCCCAGAAGCCTCTATCATACTCCAAGACGCACAAGAAAAGAAGTTTGATGCGCTCCTATTCTATCGTCTTGGTCGGTTTGGCGGAGTGCTCGAACGATTTTGAATGGTGTACACACCTTAGAGCAGTATGGAATAAAAATAAAATCCATAACAGAGCCGTTTGATACTAGCGATCCTTCTGGTCGCTTCCTACTGACTATCTTAGCTGGTGTAGCTGATCTTGAACGTTCCAATATTTTAGATCGCCTTTGGCATGGCGCCAATCGAGCAGCACGCAATGGAAAATGGCTTGGTGGCATTTGTCCATATGGATACCGTGTTGATAATGAAGGATTTCTCACTATTTGCGACACTCCCCTGCCTGGTTTTGATATGTCAGAGGCTGATGTAGCAATATTAGTTTTTCGACTTACTGTAGAACAAAATATGAGTACATATAGCTGACTATTTAAATGCGCTAGGCCTTCCTACTAAATATGTAATTGAAATTGAAGGCCATAAAGTACCAAGTGGCAAACGTAAAGAAAAACTCGCAGGTAAATCTCAGGTGAAGTTACCTATGAAACGAAACGGAGCATTGTTAAGCAGCTTGTACGTGAGGTAGTTGTTTGTACGACACGCTCTGCTGAAAGAGATATACCTGAGGTAAGTATTCTCGTAAAGTTTGTTTTCTCCTATATTGTGAACCACACGGACAAGCATGTAGATCACAACTTAGGCGAAATCGTAGTTTAAGGAACCATTGGGCAGGATGTAGAAATAACAGTTGCTGACACTTTGCAGGCTTGCACTCTCCCTCTCATCAGCTAATCGGTGTTTTTTATAATATTAGGGGCTAATCTAAAGTAGTTTTAGATCAGCCCCCTAGCTCTATTTTTGTCAATAATTACCGCTACTTGATACTCACCTCTTCTATTTATCTATCATACAATATATTAATCGATGATAAAGGAGGGATACATATGGGCCTAGGTTTTGGAGGCGGCCGCAATGGCTTTGGAGGTTCCGGCTGTATTATTATCATAATTATCCTCTTATTATTTTTCTGCTGCAATGACGAGTTTTCTTCTAGTTGTTAATTTTTCTGAACTAATTCACCAAGCCATTTCTCTTGCAACCACGTTCCACCAAGACGTGGTTTATTTTTTGCCTTATTAAATTGCCATATAAGATCATTGGTTAATGCCACTGCTACTATTTGATCCCGTCCTTGTCAATTTGTTAAGGTAGGTTCTTAGTTACTATTTTGACATTAGATGGATATATACCCACACATTTTCTCTTCTTACAGGTGACCACAACAATGGAGCCTATACATATTTTCTTAGAACAAGACCATCAACAGAGCTGGTCTTGTTCTTTTTTACTTAAATTTAATACTGGATTCACTCCTTTAACTCGGCCAGCATAATCAATTCAGCTTGAACCTCCTCAAAGATACCGCAGTAAGATTACTGGGAAAGCACAAGGAATGTATGGCTGAATCTCATTGGTGCCTCTTCCAATAGCAAAAAAGTATGTATTTTAAAATAAAATTTGACTTCCGAGGTAAATACTGACAAAATACATAGGTATAATAGTTATTCATACGCAGAAAGGATTTTATATGCCTATCTTTTTTCATATACTGAATCACAATATTACACCGATATTTATATTAATTGGCTTAGGTTTTATTTTAAGCAAAAAATTCACTTTAGATATCCCAAGTCTTAGTAAATTGCTTTTTTATTTATTAGTGCCTTCTTTTATATTTGTTAATCTTTACGAAGCAATTCTTAGAATAGCTATGCTTAAAATCTTCTTTTGCGGAGTATTATTGTTGATTGCTAATGATATTCTAGGACGAATCGTTTCACAAATTCGCAACTACGATGTAGGAATGAAAAATGCCTTTAAAAATTCAATCATGTTTAACAATTCAGGGAATATTGGATTATCTTTAATCATACTCATTTTTTCAAGTGCCCCTTTTGTTGTAGAAGGAGAAACGCCTTATCTTGACGAGGCAATTACTACACAGCTCATGATACTAGTACTACAAAACATCTCAAGTAATACCATCGGATTTTTCAATGCAGGACGAGCTACAATGACAGTTAAGGATTCTCTCTTGAGAGTTTTCGCAATGCCGTCCATTTATGCAATACCTATTGTATTCTTATTGAAACATCTTGAATTCGATATGACCCAAACCGCCCTCTGGCCTGCCCTCGTATATCTTAAGAACGGGCTCGTTCCAATCTCATTACTAACATTAGGAGCACAACTTGCAAAAACTACGTTTGATTTCAAAAGTGTTGATGTTCATTTATCTGTATTTACACGGCTTATCACTGGCCCGATACTAGCAGGGTTCTTTATATTCATTATGGGTTTTCATGGCGTTGTAGCACAAACCATACTCATCGCATATTCCGTTCCAACGGCCGTCAACACAGCGTTAATCGCTGTCGAATGCGATAGTTGTCAGGATTTTGCCTCTCAAGCTGTCATGGTGTCAACTATTTTTAGTGCTGTAACACTGACATTAGCTATTTACCTAGCTAGAATTATCTTCCCCATCTAAAAAATATAGAATACTAGAACCATTAATAAAAATTAAAAGTTACAGATCTTTATTATTACATTGACAAAAGGGCAATAAGTGTAATATTATAATAATCACTTCGTCCTGCAGGCGTGTAATACTTACTAAAATTAAAATTGATAAAAAATAATGATTGGGAAAAAGCAATTAGTATTCTGTTCCAGAGATCCGGTGGCTGGTGAAAACCGGTACAGATATTTATTGCGAAACTCACCCATGAATTCTTTTACTGAATGTAAGAATTGAACTTATTTAGGTAAAAGCGTGCATCCGCGTTATAGGATATCAGCCGTTGTACTTAATTGGGCTGAATTACGAGCCTAATGTAGGGTGGTACCGCGATATTGTCGCCCCTATTGACGTGTGTGTCAATAGGGGTTTTTCTATGTCCTAAAATTCTTTGATTAGTACCATTTGATAAATCCTAGGGCTATCTCTTCACGAAATCTTAAGTACTGAAAATAATAAAGGAAGGACGATAATTATGGAAAATCAGAAATTCAGTCCAATTGGAACATCATTTGCGATGGCGGCCGTATGGTTTGCAACGCATAGCGGTGGAGGCTTTGCTACTGGCAACCAAGAAGTTAACTATTTTGTAAAATATGGTTGGTACTCAGTTTTTCTCCCATTAGTAGCCATGCTACTTTTAGGCTGGGGCCATCGGAATGCACTTGTCTTAGCTAAAGACTATAAGACTTATGATTATAAAAGCTTCTGTGATGCCCTTTTTCATCCTTATGAAAAATATTTTTCTATCGTCTTTGAGTTGGGATTTATCATGTTGATTGTTTGTGGCGTTAGTACTTCAATTGCAGGTTCAGGTGCCTTATTAAAGAGCTCCTTGGCAATTCCTTATGGAGTAGGCATAGTAACCGTAGGAACTATTCTACTGCTATTAACCATATTTGGTAGCGAATTAATTGTTAAAGTCTTAAATCTCAAGACTTATTTCATAATCGTTACCCTTCTCATTCTCTGCGTATTAGGTATTCAAATGGGGGCATTTAATTTCCAACACGTTTTGGCTAATCATGAAACATTTGGCACTAGTTTTGGGGACGCAGTTTGGTATATGCTAATCTACATTGGTTTTCAAGCCTTTACGGTATTGCCTATAATCTCCGTCTCTCATAATATTAAAACTACTAAAGACTGCAATAGATTTATGCTATTTGGCACCCTTCTAAACGGCGCCTTTCTGGCAATTATTTGTATCATGCTATTAGGTTTCTCCCCAGAAGTTCTCAACCAGACTCTGCCGGTATATTTTGTCACTACAAAACTTGACTTGCCTTGGCTAAAGATCTTATACAGTGTCATTTTGTTTGTGGCATTGTTAGGTACCGCAATATCTTTGATATTTTCTACAGTTGCTCGTTTTGAACCTGTATTGATTAAAAGAAATATTTTTAAAAGTTTGAGCACTCGTAGAATTTTCATTTCTCTTGTCACCATTGCCCTGTGCACAGGTATCTCTGTATTTGGTTTAACGAATATCGTTGTCAAAGGATATGGTTCTGTTGGTTATATCGGTCTATTCTTTGTCTTACTTCCCGAGATTATTGTCGGCACTATAAAAATCAGAAAAAATGCTAAGTTGCGAAGAGAACAGAAGCTGGATAGAGCAGTTTAAAATAAACGTTCATCCCGTGTAATCGCAAAATCTACTGTCATGGAATGGGTATTACGGACCCGACTGAGCATCCTTGCTATCGGTTCCTCCTACTTGCACCGTCTAGTTATCACCCCATGCCAGGCATACCAGAGCAGGAGGCTAATCAATAAATGATTAGCCTCCTGCTCATTTTTGTTTATAATTTATCGCGCCATGGAATAAATTTTGCCGATATCCTCCATATTGAGAATCTGGAAATTGCCGATGGTTCTGGTATTTTTAAAGCTGCACTTGTAAGCCAACTCATGAATCTGCTCGTCTGTTAGCTCAACACCCATTTCTCGGATAGAGGTGGGCATACCGATAAATCGATAAAAATCCTCCATAGCCTTGATACCTTCTAAAGCGGTCTTTTCGGGATTACTGAAATCATTGAGCACGCCTAACACATTCACCGCAAACTGTGCAAAACGCATTACATTTGTCTTGTATACATAACGCGCCCAACTTCCCCACACTGCCGACAGGCCTGCGCCATGAGCTACATCAAACATACCGCCTAACTCATGCTCTAACTGATGACACGCCCAGTCACCAACAGAACCGCACCCTGTCAAGCCGTTATGAGAAAGACTTCCAGCCCACATGATTTCTGCGCGTGCATCATAACTTTGGGGTTCCTTCATTAGTATCTTTGCGTTTCGTATCACGGTCCTCATTAAGCCTTCGCTGATACTATCCGTTACTTCCATACTTCTTTGCGTAGTGAAATAACGCTCCATAGTATGCATCAAGATATCGGTACAACCACTTTCCGTCTGATACTGAGGTAACGTATAGGTCAACTCCGGATTCATAATAGCGAATTTACATCGTGCATAGTCAGTACTACAGCCTCTTTTTAGCCCTCCTTCTTCCTTGGTTATCACAGAGGAATTGCTCATTTCACTACCTGCAGCCGAAATAGTCAGAATGACGCCGATTGGCAGGCAGCCAGTCGCCTGTGCCTTGCCATCATATAAATCCCACACGTCGCAGTCATTTGCCATACCGTAGCCGATGGCTTTGGCTGAATCAATAACACTGCCACCGCCCACAGCTAAAATAAAGTCAACCTTCTCTTTTTTGCACAGTTCAATGCCTTCATACACTTTAGAAAGCCTAGGGTTGGGTACAACTCCACCCAAAGTTACATAATCAATCCCTGCTATTGTGAGGGAAGCAAAAACTTTATCCAGCAAACCAGATTTTTTAGCGCTGCCGCCTCCAAAGTGAACCAACACCTTTTTACAATTCTGGGCTTGAATAAGGCTTCCTGTCTGCATTTGTGCATCCTTACCAAAAATTACTTTAGTAGGGGCATAATATTCGAAATTTTTCATAATTAACACACTCCTATTTTTTTATATTTGGAAAGCAACCTACGCTATATAAAAGAAAAAATCCTATAACTTCTTTATATACTGTCATGCACCGAAAAGTATGACATCTGTCACGAATAGCAAGTGAATAGGCTAAAAGTATTCTCTGGAACAGCTAAGCTGGCATATTCAGCATCCAACATGGTGAAAAGATAGTCATTAATTACAACTAATTCTCCTTCTAGATCGATAATTCCTACTAAAGTTTTACAATTTTCCTGAAATGTAAAACAATGCTCATACTTTAAGTAAGAATGCAATTATACTGAGTCACTTAAGACGTTTGGAATATGTACAATTAGTACTAAACGACAATCAATTAGAAGCTGTACGTTTGCAAAAATTAAGTACTTGCTC